>Ga0307982_1000582_pt1 | contig 28936 bp, 25 predicted proteins | sample OrgLakmetagen989_FD_201847 | JGI IMG/M metagenome (GOLD analysis project Ga0307982, IMG submission 201847) | Saline water microbial communities from Organic Lake, Antarctica - #989 | ecosystem: Environmental > Aquatic > Non-marine Saline and Alkaline > Saline | place: Antarctica: Organic Lake...
GCCCCTCTCCCTCCTGAATCATTCCGCACTTGCTTTGTTTGCGCAACGCACGCGCATTCCCACTTCTGCCCGCAGCATTGGCTTCTGTGCCATTTGGGTTTGTATTAGTTCGAGTTCGAGTTCGATTCCCTTTGAGCTTTGAGCTTAAAGATTTTAAAAGTTAATGGCCATGAATTACGAACTGCTAGCTGCTAGATGATAGATGAGGAAATCCCGTTTTATGGCCGTGGTTAGGCCCTTTTAGGACTCGCTTAGAAGGAGCAATTCACTCTTTTCTGAGTTTCGAAGGCAAAGCCAAATCAATAATGATGAAAGGATCTTTGATGAGGGGGTGGAGTCTTTATTCCTCTTCGTCTTCATCAGATGAGGAATCAGGCGCCGCTTGCTTCATTTGTCGCCGATTCGTATTGACGAACAATTCAGCACCGGATTCTTCTTCAGATTCAGATTCGTTCGGATCAGCATCGTTCATGAGTCCGAAATTATTCGCGCCAACGACTAGCTTCTTGGAATTAGCCGCAGATGGCTCCTGGGATGCAGGTGGTTCAATAGACGCAGCCATTCTAGATGACGTCTCTTGAATGCTGCTGTGACGGATTTCATCCTTGTCTTCGAAGATAGATGGCCAAAGGGCATTGTTTTTAATGTGACGAACCTGATCTCTGTACAAAATGTGCTCAACTCGGAACTGCGAGACTTCCGAAGATGCCTCCCTAGAAATGGTGTACTCGTCGTCTCCTGAGACAATGAGATAGTCTCCTCGCTTCACCCTGAGATGAAAAACACGTACATCGAATTAATGATATTAAAAGTGAATATAGATATATTGCGTATAAGTTCTGCAAGCTCTTCACGGATAAGTTTTGCTTGGTCAAGAAGTCAAATTCGAAATTGTTATTACTCACCAGAGTAGCTTCCGGAATTTGGCTGGCAAGATAGCGAGGCCAATAGAGCCATCGCTGCACAAAATCTCAAGAACATTTCCGCCGCGCGGGGCCTTCACTTGTGCAATAAACTCGTTTTCTTCGGGAAGTGGCGTGCCGTTGATAACATCCTCGGTCACACCTTTGCGGTAAACTCCCTTGCGGCCAGCTCCAGACATAGGTATACCAACGGGTAGAAATGTATGTATAAAGCCCGGCGAAACAGTGCTCAGGCCAAACCTAGACTTTAAGGAACTTCACGATTACACCATTCTGACTTGTATTGTTGACCGCGCGATCGACGGCTCAACCTCTTTAATAGAATGTGCGTTCCTTTCGGCGAGACTTATTATGAGACGGAGAACAACAGCAGGACGGCGAGAAGGTGACAACGGCGGCGAACAGCAAGAAGCGACGAAACAGATGAGAAGAATTAGCACATGGTAATGTTACCGATAACTTTCAGAAGTATTTTTACCAGCGATCCTCGAATCTTTTTTGTCTTCAGACACGTCGACACGTCAGACCTCAGATTTCTTAGGACCAAGGCACGGTCTGGTAAGAACTGGAGCTAGCCAGACGTGCGTGGCGTGCTTCATAGTGAGATGGATACTCTATGTGATGATGCGCTGTGCTCAGTGCTGCTTTTTTTAGAAGGAACGGGGATTCGAAAGCAGCTTCTGCTGGTGAATAATGATTGACTCTAGCCTATCTGACTGCATGGCAAACAAAGAATTTCCTATAGCGGAATACTCAAACGCTCTGCATTACTATCATAGCACAAGTAGCTAGCAGCTTTAATCTAGGAATGCATTAAACTGAGTGCGCAGCCAAATAAATGTCTGCGCATGTATTCAGGTGAGCCGTCATCTGAATGCGCAGCTATTGACGGAGCCCCTAGGGCGTGCGCTATGCATGCGAGCGTGGACCGCGGTCGGCAAGGACTCACTTGTGGGTCAGCTCGACGGCGGGCAGCGCGACAACGCCCAATGGCCAGCTCTGGCTTCGTGGTGGGCTTTGCACCGCCTTTTGAGGGTGTGGGCGCCGCGGGAAGGGTTTTACTCGCTCGCGAATGCGTGGCCCTGGGGTTTGCTGCTCTTGCTCCGGTTCCGCGACGGAGCTTTTGTGGGCGAAGTGCTGCGCGGAGGCTCCAGCATGCGCGAAAGTCGAGTGGAAGTGCTGCGCATTGAATTCGGTTCCAACGGCGAGCCTTCGAAAGTGACCGTGTGCGGACGAGCAGGCCGTGTAGACCCCCTAGTACCTACGAGCGCCGAAGGAGGGCTCTCACTCGTGTCCCAGCGCAGTATGCCGCTCCGAGGTCGCGCGAGCCGCAGCCTTGCGCACGCGCAGCTCACTGCACCTGGCTTAACCCTGAAGTTGAAGCCTCCAAAGAAGCGGAAGGCGAAAAAGGTAGCAGCAGCTTCCGGAGCCTCTGAGCAAGAGGCTTCGAGTGGGGGTGGGAGGCCATCGCCAGTGCAACGGTTGAGGCAGCGGGTAGCTCAATTGATGGGCGTTGGGGAGTCGTATGGGGCCGCCACGGAGGCGTTAGCTGCGGCTGAAGAAATGGAAGGAGCCACAGAGGAGGCAGCTGAAGACGCGAGCGGCGAGGAAGATGTAGACGAAACCGACGAATCTGAGGCAGAAGAAACCGAAGAAGCGCCAGCTGGTGTGTTTGGTGGGGGGAATGACATCGCGGCACTAGGTCGAGTCGCGCGTGCGTGGGATCCAAGCGCCACGCTCAATCCTGCCATGGACCCAAAGGAAGGCGCCAAAGCGTTAAACGTGGAGCTCGTCGCGTCGCTGCTTCACTTGAGCGGAGGGTGGCTGCGCTTGCGGTCGGTTGAAGGCCCTTGTGTAGCGGCCAAAGGAGTTGCTCTGCAGGCAGCTGCTGCGCTGGCAGCTGCGGTAGCAGTCACCGACAGCGACGCAGCTGCTGTTTCAGATACTGCTAGAAGAGACGCTGCTAGTAGCCATGCCAGTAGCGACTCCGTTGCGGCACCTCTGGTATCGGAGCAGGCTGCCGTGCCGTATGTGCGGCCTGGCTTGTATGCCGGTGCGTACGGTGACATGTACGGGCAGCACAAGCACGAAGTCCTCCTCGTGGAGTACCGCAGTTTCATCGTAACCGCTGCTGACATCAGCTCCGCGGGTTGGCAGCACGGCAACAGCAGTGCAGGGAAATTGACCTCCGTGTGGGGGCGCATTTGGCGTGAAGTGTTTGACGGGCGGCCAGACCCGGAGCAGCCGGGTTTCGATCTCTTCAATACCCCGAGCAGCTGTGCTATGCTGGTGCGGGTGAGAGATGCCATTGCGACTCATCTTGCTCTTTTAGGAGCGACTCGCGATACTGTTGAAAACTCTTCATCTTCGAAAGAGGTTGGACATTCGTTAGATCCTCGTGCTGCTCCCAGCAGCAGCAGCAGCAGTAGTCTCCAATTAGGGATGGCGACAGCGGAAGGTCTAACAAACGACACAACAGGAGGGCGTTCTGGCACTGAGGTTGTGGACGAAGCATTTGGACATGACGAGGGCATCATCGGAGTTAGCAAAGAAGAGCCAGTGAGTGATGCTGCCAAGGACGCGGTATCCGTGGAGGCGGTCTTTTGCATCGGCCGTAAGGTTACCGGTGACGCTCACGTGCCTGCTGGCGCCGCTTCGTGGGGTGCTCTCTGTTATCCCCCGGTGGTAACCACTGGCCCTGCGGAAGAGTCATCGAACTCGAAAAGCAGAAGCAGCGGCGAAGCAAACTCCTCTCTCCCTGATGATGAGAATGCTAGCGACGGGGTGGGGTTTCCTCACTTTCAGGCAGCTACTTCCGTGGTTGGGCGCCACAACAACGCGCGCATTCCTGTGAATCGCGCCTGGCCTGGCTGGGGCACCCTCGCCTTTCCCGGTTTCGAACGGCCTTCGTGGTCCGATGGCCAGCTATGTCAGCTTCGTAGTGGAGGAGGAGGAGGAGGAGGCAGTGCCAGTGAGGGCGACGATGAAAACGATGACGGGCGTTTCGCGTTCATGTGGGACCGAATGGAGAGCCAACCTGCCACAGTGCTGAAATGGCTGTCGGTGCAGCAAGAATACCCGTTTGTGAACTCCGCTTGAGTTGCATGGACATGCAGGTTCCGTGTGGCCCGAGTTGATAGTTGTAAACTTGGATTTGAATTGGGATCCTATTTATTACTCACCCCATCTCCACACACTGCGGCACCAAATTCATTTCGGCAACTCGATACGCGATACGGGCCTGGATACCGGCACTAAACGAAACACACAACATTTAGGCCTAAATTTTAAATGCAGCGCGACACCGGCAGTGCTGGATATTGGATACGGTACAGACCCCGCGCCTCGACACTCACACTCAAAGGCGAGAGAGTTTTGTGAATTATTTGCTGATCTTGGATTTTTGGACTTGCTTGATCTTCTCGCTTGACGCTTGACGCATAAACACTCATTACTTCTTGCGTTCTTGCTTTATGTTCGATGTTCGATGATTCATCTCATCGGCTGGGTGAAAAAACGTAATTCCGGTCCTTTGGGGCCCGCTGGGCCTGTCTCAAAAAACGTACAACATCATCTTGACGACATGTCATGTATCACTACTAGCTACCTAGGTAGCTAGGCAATGGCAATGTACTTACGTCAAACATGTACTACTGTAGCAAGCTAGTCATCTTTACTCATGATGATGGCTGAAAAGTTAGGAAGCTTTGAGGTTCAACTTTCTTGGTAAATGTCTTGTTGTTATTATAACGAGGGTACCTGCTAGGTTTGGAGGGCTTGCTCACGTTCTTGAGCTACTAAGTATATAGGATTATTTTTGACCAACCTTAGCACGAATGATTCTTCTGTGATTGCCTCACGCAGGTCTCCTTCGGGTGTCACTGTGCTAGAGTCTCCTCTATCGGAACAACGAGACACGTCCACCACCGTCCCAAGTATTATGACCACTGCATTGGGGGAGCCGTATACTTCGGTCGCTGCTTCGGTGCCCATTCGTCATTTCACTGCACCCGTGCCTGGTAAACGATATTGCATATACTCTAGACCACAACCTGTAAAACCTAGCTTTTTGTTATGCTTATACTGCTTAATTTGTGGCAACTTCACGGTCAAGTTTTTCTTAACGTTTCTTTGCAATCTACAGTCTCCGTGCCAGCCCATGTGCCGCAGCCTGTGCCGGCTCCGGTAGCTACACCGCCCAGTAAATTGACTACTACGAGTCAAAGTACTGTTCTTCCTCCTCAACCTGCTCCAGCTGCTGTACCGCTGCATCCCGTAAAACGCACGTCTGGGTTCATCGGCTGCCACTGGCACCGTGGCGCAGGAAAGTGGGTGGCGCAAATTAGTATTGCGTGCAAACGAACGCATTTGGGCTACTTTTCAACAGAACTAGAGGCGGCACGAAAGTACGACGAAAAAGCACAGGAGCTAGGGCGCCCTACGAACTTCCCGAAAGGAGCTTTGCACGGAGAGGCGCCATCAGAGACATCTCCTGTTCGCCACAAGCCCAATGCTCTAATCGTGGGCGCCACTGAAGGTTACACCAAAGGCCCTTACAAGAAGCGGCAAAAAACTGCAACTTCAACGAGTAGTCCTGTGGGAGAGAAAGTGCAGCACATTAATGGAAGAGCTTCAGCAGAAGAAGACGATCTTATGGGAAACATTGGGCCAAATTGTTCCTCAATAAATGAGTCAGCTGTAGGTGGTTTGGTACAAGTCGCAACAAGTGCGAAACCACCGAATCCATCACCTGTTGTTGAGGGGCCAGTACCTCTAGCCAGGCCATCACCGGCCTTGCCATCTGCCGCTAGTGCACCTCAGGCATCGCCTCTTCAAACATCTCCAGACATGGTTTCTCGCCCGCAAACGCCGCCAAGATCGCCTGCCACAACAATAGCGCCAACAGCAACTCCTACGGAAGCCCTTGAACTCTCGTCGTCGTCGTCGTCGTCCTCCTCCTCCTCCTCCTCCTCCTCGCTACCCTTGGATTCAAATGTTCCGAAGCCGTCGCTTACACTTTCGTCGAGTTCAAGAATATCCGCCCCTATCAGCGCGCATGCCCAAGTGCCCACGAAATCCACAGCGACAGATGTGCCCTCGCCTGCAATCGCCACTTCTCCGACGCTTTTAGAGCCTTCTGCGATTGCGCTCCCTTCTGCTGCTGCTTCAACAATATCCGTCGGAGCTGCCCCTGGCCCGCCGTCCGTCCCCTTGCTAGCTGCTAGAAATAGTTCAATGCTTACGCATTCCTCACTCAAGGCGGCCTGTGTTATGCATGAAATTTAATGTTTAATCCGAATTATGGCGAAACGGAGTCAAAGTTATAATCTTCATGCTAAGTATTGAAGCTGGAACCTAAAACGGCCAGAATTCTGAGTATATCTAAAACGCAATTGAAAATTCCCCCATAAGAATGCGCGTTGGTTTCTGGATTCAAACGATATCTGCGAAGCCGCGGGAACGCTAAACCTTGCCGATGGTGCTGGTCGAAAACGAAGCCGCTCTTTTTACTGATATAAAGAGGCGGTGGTAGATAAGTTAGATAAGAGATAAGGCAATAAGGCCATTTTGTTTTCAATTTTCTTGATACTAAATTCATAAAACACGGGCATGTGCAATGCACCATGAGCTGCGTCTATTGCAGGGCTGTGATTTTACGAGCTCTGGAATAGCGGATTCACACGTTTGATCCCTGGTCATTTTTGGCATTGTGACCATCTTCGTTGTCTTTCACAGTAAGGAGTGGTGCGCGAGCTTCCTGGAGGGGGTTGTGAGCACTCAGGCCTCCACCCAAGGAAGCATCTAGGTTGGAGCCAATGCTTGACGCACGCTGCTTTCCTTTCGCGATCATGCCAGCCATGCTTGATAAGCTCACGAAGGCTGAGCCTGAGGACGACGTTGAAGCGACGGATGGCGTTCGAGACGACAACGAAGTCAGAGATGGCTGCTGCTCTGCAGAAGGTGTCCCCACATATCCAGAGCCATAAGGAGAGCTTTCTTGCCCGCTCGAGCCACCACCACCACTGTTCAAAACACTTGCATCCACCGGTGGCAAAGGATCGGGATTATCGCCGAGCCAAGTCTTGCCCCATTCGCCGAAATCACCGCTCGCCTCGTCCCGCTGCCATTGGCCGTTGGATAAGTCGTGGAGGGGAGCCAAGTGCGGCGCGACCTGAATAGAAAAAGAAAAACGCCATAAAAGGAACTTTGAGTAGAATGAAAGAAAAACTTATACGCACGTGATTATAAAAGTACGGTGCGCTTAGAAATGGCTGCATTTTAACACAGGTCATACAGTAATCTGCACACTAAGTGTTCGAGTATTTCAATGCTGCTATTTCAAGAACAAACCTCCCGGGCAAAGATGTCCATGGCGATGGGGAGCTCCGGGCGATCGTAGTGGCTGTGGCTCCACATGCGCTCAATCAAGCGCTCCAGAGCCGGCAGCAGCGGCAGCGCACTTATGAGGTCACCCCAAGCTGCGAGCTTGTCGTGGGTGCTTTCGCTCGTGGAGTGGATCGAGGAATTGGTGGTGGCTGACGCTCTCTCAGTGTGGCTGTGATAGCTTTGGAGGGGAGACGGGGCTGTTTCGGATGCAAGTGTAGGCAAAATCGACGATTCTGCTGCCGATGCTGGCGCTGGCGATCCTGGTGATGCTTCTTCTGCTCCTAGTGATGCTTCTGCCGTTGCTTCTGCCGTTGCTTCTGCTGTTGTTTCTGCTGGTGGAGGTGGCTTGGCGCTTTCGCTGAGGGGTGGGCGGCGGCCTCGGGTGACCATGGCCATGATTTTGTGGGCTGAGAACGACCGCGGCCAGGGGTCGCGCCGGAACCACAGGGACCAAAGCATCATGGCAAGGGCGTAAACGTCCCAATGGCTCGCGTTGAAGAACAACGCCTCGGTTTCGCTGTCGGAAATAGGTACGTGATTCGCGTACAATAACAAGAAAACAAAACAAAATAAAAGCACAAAAATGGATCACATATGTAAGGTAATGAATCAACAGGTAGTAGTACGAGTTGTAAGGTAAAAGACTTCCAAGCCGATCAAAATAATGAATGAAGGAAGATCTATATTTAAAAAATGTCATCGACCCATAGATAATATTTTTTGCAAGCCAGAAATGACAGAGGGCACTGTATGGTGAATTAAGTTGCTCTTCTACTTGCTTTTTTTCCCGCTAACCTGTCATCGAAGGCTTCCGGCGGCATAAACGCAGGAGTGCCAATTCCCGCAGTCACCACCGTATTTTTGAAGTTTCGCGCGAGGCCAAGATCCGCAACTTTCACGTGCCCATCCGTGGTCAACAGAACTGTCGAGGCGTAGCATGACCATCGAGTCAAGAAGGAAAGTACGTGCGTAACAAAAAAAAAGAGTGACATACACAAAGTAGTTAAAAAAAAAATCGGGGACAACAACAGAGACTAGGTCAAGACTGCAATGCCATGTAAATGTAATGTGGGTCTTGCATAGGTACCGTTCGCTGGCTTCAGATCCCGGTGGGCGATGCCCTGGGAGTGCATGTAGCGCACGGCGGCAAACAACTCTTGGACGATCCGAGCCAGCCACGAGGGCGTAATTTTAGGGTGGCTTGCGCTGCAAAACTGGTCGAGGTTCCCAGCTGCGCAGAACTCTTCCACGATGAACATGGTCCCCTGGGTCAGAGGATTTGCGCCTGCCCCCAGCACCGCGTCTTTGGCAACCCCGTAGAAAGTAATGATGTTGGGGTGGTGCAGCGCTGCCAACATGTGAATTTCACGGCCGATTTCTTCCAATTCCGCAGTCATGGACTGGGAAAAAATGGCCTTAGCGGCGACCACGGTGCCATGATAAGTCCCTCGGAACACCTGCAAGAGAGAAAAGCATGCCGATTGAACAATTTGAAATCATGTTCGTGAGACAGAAGGGAAAGTACGAATGAAGGCACTAGTTATAAATTATGAGCTATGCAAGCATGCTAAGAAACCAGAACGAAAGAAGAGTAGGAGAGAATGACAAAACCCTCGGTTCTTTGAGACTAGGGTCAGCAATATTAAGCCCACATACCTGACCGCCTGCGCCCTGCGCGAACGGGCGTGCGTCGAGGAGCAAATCTTCTCGTTGAATCACGTAAGCTTTGGCCACGCCGAGCGCTGCTAATTCGTCGGTCAAGGATGCAAAACCTGTGTCGTCGCTGCCGTCGTCGTCGTCGTTGGCACGCCTCTTGCGCGACAACATAACGCCGAGAATTGAGCCATAGCCACGTCGCTTGCTGAGCGTTGATTTCGAGTCATCCGACCCGCAGCACGGGAGCGCGCTACAGCAAAATTGTCGGTTTTCGCGGAACAAACCGAACGCTATGACGACCATCAAGATCAGAATTGCAGCGACCATCGCGGTGGAGTAATCGAACGATCCACTTGACGGAGCTAAAGTTGGTTGGCTGGTGGGTAGAATGCCCGTGTAATTGAGCACCATAAACTGAGGCGTTTCGAAGGATGGCACCTTTGTCAAAGATCATTGAATTCACGAGTCCGTGTGAGAAGTGACATTTTTTTGCGATAGACAACGAAAGCGTATCAGTATAACACGCTAGCTAGAAAGGTACAAGAGAGTGATTATTTAAACGCAATTTCTACAATGACATACCTCTGTGTTGCCACAAGTAACGTCGAACGTGATTACCAGACTATGGCCACAAACAAAATGAGTGCCGTCGCCGTTATAGACCGCAGACGGCACCATGCTCAGCACAAAATTACCACTTGAATCGTGTCTACAGTCCTCTGTCACCTGAGTAACAGCTGCCGCTTCGGAATCCTTACCCTGCAAGGGAATTTGGGCACTTGCCTGGCAACACGGTGATAAACAACGCACAGGCAACGTAGTGAAGTAAAGACGTGAGACTGAAGAGCAGTGTTCTTCTCCATAAGCGTAAAAAAAGCGTAAAAAAAGAGGATCGTACCTTCGTGCATTCGCCGTAGCCCCTAACAACGAACACGAAATTCGCCTCTGAGGTGCAATTGTAGGTCGGCTTCACTTCAGTTACAAACTGGATACCTCGAGGTGTCGGCAAATAAGTCGGCGACGTGGTTGGCACCGGAGAAGGATTAGAAGATGGCATAGGTGAAGGCGCTGCCGACGGCACTAATGTGGGCAATGGCGTAGGTAGCAACGTAGGCGGTAGAGTAGGCGCAGGCGTTGGATTAGTGGTAGGCGCAAGTGTGGGCTTAGGTGATGGTGTAGTGGACGGAAGTGGTGTTGGAGGCAGTGTGGGGTACACCGAAGGGTTAGGCGTGGGTGGCAGCGTTGGTAGTGCCGAAGGCAACGAGGTGGGATGATCCGTAGGAGATGATGACGGAGGCAGCGAGGGAGCAAACGTGGGCTCTGCCGATGGAAGGAAAGTGGGTTTAAAAGATGGATCACTTGACGGAGGCAGCGTGGGGTTCAGGGTTGGAGCTTTTGATGGAAATAAAGAAGGGTTCAGGCTTGGGCTACTCGAAGGTTGTGTTGTAGGACGAGGTGTTGGAAACTCCGACGGCTTCCTTGTGGGTTTTTGAGTGGGATATATCGACGGAATTTGCGTTGGTTGAAGACTTTGAGTTCCCGACGGTGCCATAGATAGTATGGGAGTGGGTGAGAAAGGGAGATAGGATAATGTTGACAGTTTAGCCTGGTCGGAGGCCTCAGCCAAATCGGGAATGTCCTGCTAGACAACGCATAAAGGCAAAAAATGATGAACACACTGTCATGAAGAGCTCAAAGGAGTTATACGTAGACATACACAATTAAACACCTGTGAGTTCGGAGGCATGCTCAACTCATTTCGTCGATAAGAAGATCCTACGACTGGTTGTGGAGTCGACGCCAACAAATATCCGCAGATTGAGACCACCATACAAGAGTAAGACGGGTGAACCATTTTGAATGAAAACTGAATCAAGCTCCTTAGCACATAACCATGCCCTTGAATATGGCTACTATCTGTACGAAGCCCGCAAAAGATCGTAGAAACCTCTTCCCTTTCGTGGGTGCCTAGACTAGTCTCAAGCCTCAAGAATCAAGGTAAAATCAAGTAAAATCAAGGGGGTATCTTGGCAAAAGTCAGTAGGTATGATCCTTCTAATTGGTGCATTTCGGGCCACCATGGCCTTGTTAATGAATGATTTGCACCAATGGGAGCTCTTCCAAGTCGAGGATGTCTCGCTGCAGATGTTTCTTGTGCTTTTCCTGCTGCCATGCATGCTGCCATCAACACAAAACTTGAACACATCCTGTGACCGACTACTAGCTCGAGCCCCCGCCGGACACCATTAAGTAGTGCTTTTACTTCGCAATACAACATGGCGTACATTAAGTTTTCTCTCGCGACAAGCCTGGCCATATCGGCTGTTGCCTCTGCGTCACGTAGTGGCTCGCATCATTTTGCCTCCAGTGCTCGTGGCGGCCGGCAGGTGACTTAACTTGTCTACTTCTCCTTCTTTTTTTGCCGTCACCATTTCTGCATTGATGTGCAGAGCTCATTATTTTTGTTTGAGTGTGCAAATCTTGTTCATATGTCGAAGAGTTATTGTTTTGCGTAGATAAAGCCACGAGGTGAACTTTTGAACAGCTGTATATGCGGTTAGAATTCGTCTTTTTGGCGAAGTGTGTCCTTGCTCCCCTGTCTCGTTTTTCTCGCCACCACCTGCTAGTCCTTTTAGTGCGGCCGATTTTTAATCTCCCGTTTTCTTTCACTTCTTTGATAACAGGTGGGAGTGAGTGTTGATGACGATGTCGTTGACCCTACCCTCTGTGGCGATGGCACTGCCACTTCTCGCGCGGGTTACTTTGACCTGGCCGGCTCCACCGACAACGACGGCTCCAAAAACTACTACTTTTGGATGTACGAGTCCAAGAACAACGTGGCCACTGACCCAGTAGTGCTGTGGCTCACGGGTGGGCCTGGCTGCTCCAGCGTGCTGGCGCTCTTGTCCGAAAATGGCCCCTGCACCGTGAATCCCGACGGCGCCACCACCACCAACAACCCGTACTCGTGGAACCAAAACGCCACCGTAATTTGGCTGGACCAACCCGCCGGAGTCGGCTTTTCGTACGGCGAAGAAAATGACGAAAATGTGGATATGGTTGGCGAAGGTGAGCTTGCTTGCTTTTAATTGCTGTCATCTCTCTGAGTCCGTCTCCCTCGACTCTGTTTATCCTACTCTCCTCTTTCACTGAACCAATGTCGCTATCTCTTCTCTTTTCCCTACTATGGTCCTTATGTTGCTGTGCTGCGCGCCTACGTAGACGCTTTCTTCTTCTTGCAGTCCTTCATGACTGCCCACCCCGAGTATGCGACGCAGCCGTTCTTCGTGTTTGGTGAATCGTTCGGAGGGCATTACGCGCCCGCAGTGGCCCACTCCATCATGACCAAGAACCAGGAGGGCGGCTACCCCGTGGCCATCAACTTGCATGGCTTGGCCCTTGGCAACGGCCTCACCGATCCCGTGACCCAATACCAGGTTAGTTGCTAGCGTTGCTGCGGCGAAATGATTGCGTCTTGTGAGCAAGGACGGCGCTTTGTGTCTTCCGGTTTCATGCTGTTTCTCTGTCTCTCTAAACTTGGACTTGGCTTCATTATTTCTTCACAGCTGACATTGCTATTCCCCCCCCCTCTTATGCTCTTCTCAGTACTACCCGGAGATGGCGATGAACAACACCTACGACATCAAGACCGTGTCGGAGTCGACCTACGCCAGCATGGTCGAGCACGTGCCAGAGTGCGTGCAGGTGGCGGAAGCGTGCCAGACCGACCCGTCCAAATGCCAACTGGCCAAGACCCTCTGCAGCGCCTGGGAAATGACCCCTTACTACAACACCGGCCTCAACCCCTATGACATTCGCATCCCATGCGAAATCCCCGGCCTCTGCTACAACTTTTCCATGGTACAGACACCTAAAACACAAAGGGAGAAAACTTGAAAGCACTCCCTTTCCTTCTTTTGTAATCTGCGTGGTTCATTATTGCAACGAAAGCCCTCTTCTTGTTGCAATGTGTATGCAAACATGCCTTGTTAGTCTTCGGTGTCTCAAATCTTGCGACCTCCATTTTTCTGTTTTATCTCAAGGTGGACACCTGGCTGACTACCCCCTCGGTGCTCGAGGCCCTGCACGTGCGCACCAACGAGTCGGCGCCCTGGGAGTCGTGCAACTACGACGTGAACGCCGACTTCAGCAGCGACTGGATGGTGGGCTACCAGGGCTACGTCGCCGATTTGCTACAGGGAGGCATTCGCACTTTGGTCTACGCCGGCGACGTAGACTTCGTGTGTAACTGGTAAGTGAGACAAAGGGTGGGCTTGGAATTCGAAAGGGTGCGAGTGTGTAAGAAAGAGCTTAAATCTTGCGATCAAGTGTTTGACTGCGCTGGAGGCGTTTGTCAAACAGTCGCTGTTTTGTTGTTGCACTCACGGTCTTTGAATTATTTTCAACTCTTTGTTGCAAGAAATTCGTCTTGTTGATTGTTCTTTGAGAATGATTTATCAAACTGAAACATCCACCCTCTTTTTGTTCTCTCTTCTTGCCTCAGGATTGGCAACAAGGCGTGGGCTGTAGCGCTGCCTTGGAGTGGGGGCGACAACTTCGCCAACGCTGTGGACGCGAACTGGACTTACGCAGGCGACGCGAGTCCCGCTGGCCTGGCTCGGACCTCTCCTTCCGACGGGATCTTCACTTTCTTGCAAGTGTACGCCGCCGGCCATTTGGTGCCCATGGACCAACCAGCGGCAGCGCTCAACATGCTCAACACCTTCATCTTCAAGGAAACTTTCTAAAGCAGTTGAAGGGCGGGAGATGCAGCCTTGCCGTTGAAAAAGAAGCGAAATGATCAATCCAAGAAGTGGGCGATGGAGAGTACTAGGAATGAATGGGTTTATACGAGATATGCGACTGCGATTTGGCCTTCAAAAGGGAACGCCAGAGAACCCCGCATTCCCACCGCAAGGAGTCAGAGTAGAGGCAATGAGGTTTATAACTACTTTTCCTGCAGAGGCCTCTGTCGGCTGTCGCCTGCTTAATTTTTTAATTACCAGGCAAAATATGGAAAGTATGGAACAAATATAAGATAAGCGGTGTATGATCACTGGAGTTTATTGATAAAAACTGGCGGCGCCTAGAGCGAGCTTAGAGGCAGAGGCAGTAGCGCTTTTCTAGGCAAATGCGCAAATAAACCAGTAAAGGCTGCGGCTGTTTTGCCATGCGCTTAAATAAGTGGGTTAGTAGCAGTTAAATGATGCGGGAACGGGCATAAAAACTCCAGAGATCGCATCTGGCATTTGCCCTTTCAGCTATCAGATCAGTTTGGATTCGCAACGGCACTTAGAAAGGAAATAGCACGTGTATGGGTCAACGCTGGGTGCTCTAAACTCCTCTGTAGGCAAAATCACAGCGAGCCTTTAAATTCCTCTTCTTTTTCGGCCTCTGGTGAAGTGCTTTCAACACCAGCTGTACTGCTGTCATTGACTTCTGCATTTCCATCAGCAGCCACACCACTGTCACCCTCCAGTGCTCCGATGCCATCGTTGCCTTCTTCTACATTGCCTTTGGCATCATCGTCAGCGCCTGCGATGCCTTCAGCAACAAACCCACCACTCGTGTCTTCGTCGTCGTCATTACCTCCCTCAGCCAGGCCATCAGGGAGCACCAAGTCAGCGGCAGTCGCCGTGTTCATGGAAGTGTCCAGCAGCACACTTTCCATCATCACGCTTTCCATCATGCTGTCTCCTGCCAGGATTCCTGCTCCAGTGCTAGCGTCATTGCCTCCTTCGCTGCTGAGATCGCCTCCGCCGATGTTTTGGTGGCCATCTGCGTTACTGCCAGCGTCCGGCAAATAATCATTTGACTCATCTCCGTGCACGTTGCCTCCTGTAGTTTGACGAACCATCGGTGGCGGTTCAGGGAACGTGTCGTCGTTGCTGTTGCTTTCATCGATGTCCACGAGCTTCGCACTTTGGTGTGCGCCATGGGGAGAATCTAGGCCATCGTCATTGTCGTCAACTCCGTCTTCATTGCCCATTGAGGGCTCAGGAGGTCCTCCTACGCTGTCACGACCGAGGAATGCTTCTCCGTCCTCGTCTTCGCTAGCGTCCTCGTCCGCGCCTGTTGCGTCACCACTAAAGGCAGGTTCTTCCTCTTTATCTGCAGCACCTGCTTCTTCCGCTGAAGCTCCCACCTCCTGTCCCTCCGCTAAACCGCTTCCATCTTTTGTGCTCATGTCTCCCTCCGCTATCATCACTTCGCCAGGCCAATTCGCCGGCTCAGTGTTGGTGTTTTGGTCAGTCCAAGGAGTTGCATTTGGAGTAAAGAACTCATTTGAACCGCGGCGGCTCGGTAACGGCGGTGGCAGATGCTCACCTGCTGTTGCTGCTGAGGAAGAAGACGACGAAGAGGAAGCCGAGACATCGGAGGAGCTCGCTACAGGACTAGCCCCACTTTCTGCGCTGTACGTGGAAGCAACCACTAACGACGGCGGCGATGCAGCTTGCGCCTTCGAAGAAGAGTTGCCATCTTCATCGGACACTTTTTGGCCCAACGGCAACACCACAAGTGTGCCCAGCGCGGGTTGCGCGTACTCCCGGCCGGTCGACTCATCCACCACCACCAGTCCCAGACCCGCAGCATGCCACCCGGGCCGCACCGCCAACATTTCCAAGGTGCACTCGGCCATTCCGCCGCCGCGGCCCACCGGCCCGAGGTCAAACCAGCACGCCCCGTGCGGGACCACGCCCAACGGCTCCGAAGCGGTGGCCACTGCCTGGCTGCTCGTGGAGTGCTTGGATAACGTGGTGGCGAAGGTGGCGAGCGCGGGGGCACCACCACCGCCACCACTAGCTGCTCCGGTTGCTGCTGCTGTTGCTGCCGCGGGTCGTGGCAAGCGCCATCGCAACGAAAGGGGCATCGTGCGGTCAGTGTTGTTGGTGACACGCACGCGGCAAGTCGCCGAGGTGTGTAGCGCCAAGCGGCCAGGCAAAGTGCCCTTGCCACCGGGAACTTGCCCTGGAGGAAGCGAGGATTCACTGCCGTTGCTGCTGCTGCTGCCAACAGAGTCGCCCGCCATGGCCACTTCAACTTCGCGTCGCCGCGCCACCGGTGCGTGCACTGGGCCAGTCTTGAAGCTCCCCGTTTCGGCCATGGCCGAGCGCCACTGCACGTGCACCGCCCCAAGCAACTGCCCGAGCGGCTCCAGCGGGGTCGTTTGCATCGGCGAATGCGGGGCGTCCAGTAGGTCAGGCCCGGTGCTAGCAGATGGATGGAGTGTTTTTTCCACCTGGAACAGAAACTGCCTCGATTCTCCAGGGCCCAGAAGCACCGTGCGGTCTAGCGCTTGAGAACACTGCGCAGCCACAAGAGATTTGCCACCACTACCACTTGAGTCTGGCGGTGGGCGATGTACGACAGCTGGTGCTCCTGCACCACTGCCGCCACTGTTCCCCGATAGGCCCGCGATTTCAGTGGCCACTAACCCGGCTGCGGCTGCAAAGTGCAGGCCGCTGAGCACGAACTGGCTGGCAGTGGTGGCGGTGCTGCGCACTTCCACTTGCACGAAGGCCTTGCCGCTCACCACGCGCGCCACCGAGTTCACCTCCACCGGCGCGCACACTTTGAACTTGTAAAACTTGCGCAGCACGCGCGGTGCCGGTGGGGTTGCTGCTGCTGAAGTCGCTGCTTGCATGGGCTCTGAGAGTGGTCGAGGCGCAGCCCCAGGATAGCCTGACGAGTGTTGAACCGGCGTTATGTATTGGTTCGGGTGGGCAACCCCTCCTGTGTTAGAGGGTTGGAAGCCACTCGAACCCGGATATCCTGGTGCTGCAGAAATTGGCGGAGGAGGTGGCGAAGGATCTGCGTACTCGACCGTGACTCGCAAAGTGTAATCACCAAGCTCGCTAAGCGTCGACTGCACGACCATGTCTAATTTGTCCCCACTTGACAACAAGGGCGATCGGTCAGCGCCCGCCCGCACAGCTCCCCGCTCCTGCCGTGCGTCGGCTAACACTAGGGTACGCTTGGATTGAGGCGTGACTAGCTTGGCCGAAACTTTTACGTCGCGAAGTGAAGCCGGCAAGTGGTTGAGCACTGAGACGTAAGCACAGAAGGTCTCCCCACGGTGAATAGACCCAAACGAGTCAGGCAAAATGAGGCAGGAGCTCAAAGAACAGTCCGACTCGAGGCGGCCTAGGAGCGTCGTAGCAGATGGACCACTCGTGTTCGTTGCGCCAGAGTTCGCGCTCAGTGCGTCCACTTGCGCTGAGTAAGGCGTGGCAGGGGAAAAATGCAGCCGCGGCTTGTAAAGGCGCATGACGCGCAAAGTGGGCTGCGCTTCCGGCTTGGGCGCTGGCGGCGGCTCAGCTGTGGCCTGGCAGAATTGGGGGTTGAATTGATTAGGTAAATGCATAACTGGTAAACTGAGATTCAAAAGCTCGTGGATTGGTTCTCATTTGGTACAGGACTGCTGCTGTGGATCATGACGGCCAGCGGAAGGATAAGCAATGGGATTTCCAGAACGCAAAAACCAAGGCACTGCCACTTACCGTCGTCGATGCGCGACGGGTGCTCGACGGCGACTTTAGCGGCCTGCCCGTCACACGCGAGGCCATTCTCTTGCCGATACTCTTGACAGAGGACGCTCTCTTGTTGCTCCTCCTTCCTTGCTTGTCTATGTCTACTACATACTAAAAACTCGAGACCTCAAAAATCTTCAAAAGCTAGCTGTTGCTCTAATACAGTATACCTGTATTGTGCTTCTCGATCCTCGATCGTTGCTTCTTGTTGATTCGCTTCCTTGCTTCCTTCGTGCTTTCGCCCATTTCCTCAACACAATGCGTCTAGTAGTCTAGTAGAGTCTACTTAGCTTCATCGCTGTTCGAATTATACTCAAGTTGAACTACTTACTCATTCGGGGCTGGCAGATAAATGCCTACGTTCCTATGAAGTAATGTGTTCATTGCTGTATTGCAACCAGGACTGCCTCCTAGTTTTTCGAGGTCGCCACACGCTACGAGGCGTCAGGGTTCTACATCCTCTGTAGCAGCTCCATTCAGTGGAGAGGAATAGTGGTCGACATCGACACTAGTCTTCGACTTCAGCAAGATGGATGAAACTCTGTATCGGAGAGTTCTGGCCGCTCTTGCTGCGACTCATGCGCCATCTACTGCGGCCCATGAGCGAGCAAACGCGTACGCCGAGTTGGAGGCCTTCAAGAAGGTAATCAAGAGTCCTTAGTTTGATAAACTGTTGGCTAAAGCACGAGAACTCAAGTGTGTTTTCTTGGGATTGGAATGGCTGTGTTCTTTCGTACCCCATCATATTTGTTCGCTTCACCTTCTGTCTAGCTGACTATCTCACTTTTCTTTTCATCGTGCTTACACGCCTTCAGCGCCCGGACTGCCCCGACTACGCCATGTTTCTCCTCGCGCCCACACCTGGGCACGACCACTTCGCTCGCCACTTCGCGCTGCAAGGCTTGAGTGCAGCTGTGGCCCGCTGTGGCAACGACCCAGGTCCCGCCGGCGAAGCGCTGAGAGCCGCGGCGGCAAGCTTGCTGACGTCACCGGGCTACGTGCAGCCTCTGGGGACCGAAGTGGGCCACGTGAAGGAAGCCGTGTGCCGGCTGGTGTCGGACTTGGCCGAGCGGTCGTTTCCGCAGCAGTGGCCGGGCTTCATGGAGGGGGTGTTGTCGGCGTGGCAAAATTCCACCGACGGCACGGCGGCGGAGCTGGCGATGATGGTGCTGCGCAACGTGGCGGAAGATTGCACGGACGCGCAGTTCAACAGCCGCCTCTCCACGGGGAGGCGCAACGACGTGCTTCGAGGCTTGCGGGCGCACGTGCCCACGCTCTTGGCGCTCACCTACGCGTACATGTCGCACCAGTTCCAACAAGCCTGCGCAGCTCAAACTGCTGCTGCTGGTGCTGACGGTAGCACAGACAGCCCTGCGGCGTGTTTGTTGCGGGCTAGCCTAAACATGGTGAAGCGGTTTCATTTGTGGATTCGGCCCGAAGAACTGCTGGCAGACGACCACGATTTCACTCAGGTTTGTGTTTTTGATGTGAATCCAGAGCGACTTCGAGGTTGCTGTTCCGTGTTTTTTTTATCGGGTGCAATGCTCTTTCAAGTGTTCCTTGGCTGTGGAGTTTTCACTGCATTCTTTTTCGACGCCGTAAAACTTAACTCCCTCATTCTTTAACACTTCATTCTTCACAGGTGTGCTGCGCCTGCCTCCGACTTCCATCGGTGCGCGAGGACGCCGCCTCGTGCCTCCAGCAGCTCGTGTCGCGCAAGCTCGAGAAAAGCTGCCTGTTGCGCCTTTTAGAAGCTTTACCCGCTGCCGTCGGCTCGACACCTCCGCCCAGCCACCCCACCGAAAGCTTGCCGTTTTGGCGGTCGATTGGAGCCCTGGTGGCGGACCTCATCACGGTGAATGCAGCCACCTTGGCGGAAGACGAAGCCTGGCTGGCGAGTGCTGCGTGGGCGGCCTACTTAGACCTGGCCCTGGGCCTCCTCGGCCATCCTTCCCTACGGCTGGCGTCAGACCTGCACCTCCTGTGGTTTGCAGCCTTTCGCATGCGGAAAGCACGGAGCCAAGTGGTGGTCGATTCTGACGGCAGCGTTAGCGGTGGTGGTGGGATTGGTGCCTCAGCCTCTCCTGCGGTAGTGCCCTCTGCACTGGAGCAGCGGCTAGAGCCGGTCTTGCGCGCTTTTTGGCCTAAATTAGTGCGGCCGCAGGGGCTAGAAGAGGGTCTGTTGCCGGCCATTTACGACGAAGAATTCGGCGACGAAGAGGAGTTGACGCACTTCTTTGGGCAATTCCGAGGTCAAGTGAGTGGCTTGTTGCGCGCCGCGGCGGAAGCTCTGCCTGGCCCTTGTGCGCTAGCGATGCGGGGTGTGGTCGTGGAGTTGCTCGATTCAGTGCAAGGCCCGCAGGCGAGTGCTGTGATCAACCACCTGGACCCGAAAGGCCGGTGCATGGGAAAAACTACGGCCGTGCAACAGCTAGAAGCGGTGAGTGTCGATGAAATTGAACTTTTCTTATCGCGTTCCATTCGTGTTCCATTTTGTTTCTTTTTTTCGCGACATTCTTGATTCATTACAATTCTTCTCATTTTTCTTTTGACTCATCTGAATCCTATTCTTCTTTCTTTTGTTCTCTCTCCTCAACTACAGGTCAGCGCGATGCTCGACATTGCCTTCTCCGCTCTGCCACCTCGGTCGCTCGCTAGCTCCCACGGCCTACTGGGCATTGATGCTCGCCCTTCTCAGGCTGCAGCCGACCTTGTAGCCCGGTCTCTGAGCTGGCAGCCGCGGGATCCCATGTTGAGAGCTTGCCGCCTGCAGCTGTTGTGCGCTGCCCGAAACCCCCTGAGTGCGCCCACGCTAGCGGCGGAAGTAGAGGCAGAGGCGGCTAGTAGCGGTGGCTTTGGTGGTGGTGCCGCATCATTGTCATCTCCTCCTCGCGCAAGCAGCCCGGCTCCTCCTGCCAGTGACTCTCCAGGACAGCAAGCCCAGCGCGCTCAGCAGGTCCAAGCCCTCAGCGCGCTCAACGCACAGTTGCCGCAGGTGCTGGAAGCGTGCTTTCAGTGCATGGAAGCAAACGAAGCGTGGGAAAGCGAACCATTGGAAGCAACAGCAGCAGGAGCTGCCGGCACCGCAGCTGGAGGATCGGTAAGCGCCCCCTCTGAACCAGTTGCGGCACTGCGGAGGCGCGCGGGCGGTGCTCTCATCGCGCTAGGTAGGGCTTTGCCCAAGGAGCTAGAGCCGCATTTAGGCAGTTTGGCGGCGCGAGTCGAGGCGATGGCGACTCGCGGCGCCCTGCGGCCAATGCAAAAGATGCACTGCTTGGAAATGCTGGTGGCGGTCTCCAACGCGGTCCCCGACCCCGCTCGCCGCACCACTCTGGTAGGGCAGGCGGCGGGAGAATCGGTGCGGGAGTGGTGCAGCCCGGAGGTGACCGAAGTGCTGGCGTCACCGCAAGCATTGTTGACCAACTGCTTAGGGATTGAAGCGGCGCCGAATTCGGTAGGGGCAGATCCCGCAGTAGTAACGGCCGTGCATGCGAAAGTGAGGCTAGTGGGGAACTGCTTGAACACTCTCAACTCGATTGCAAGACGTGTGCATGTGCCAGCTAACTGTGCCGCCTGGGCGGACGCGCTTGGATCGGCGAGCGATGGAAGCGCTAGCAGCACCAGTGCTGGCAGTGAAGGAGGGAGTGCGTTTGCGCCTCTGTGGCCGATGGTGCTCCCGAATTTGATTCAGCTGATCCGCGTCTTGCATGGGATTTGGGCGCCGGAATGCTCGCACGTGTTGCGCGGGGCTTCTTCGTCAGCAGGAGCTCCTCTCTCTCCTGTGGCAGCGGGCGGTGGTGGTGCAGTAGAAGGCTGGACGCCGCTGTCGCATGTCCTCTCGATGCACGAGCAGGAGCTTCACGTGAAGTCGAACTTGAGCGGAATCACCCAGAAGAAGCAAGATTTGATGGGGGGCAACGATGGTGGCCACGCGTCCCAAATCGAAGGTGGCGGAGGAGGAGGGCGAGACAATAGCAGTAGCGGGGACCAGGACCAACACGACCACATGGACTCGGGCGGCAGTGAAGTGCAGTCCCTGGAAGAAATGCGCTGCCGTTGGCTCTCGGAGCTGCGCACTTTAGCGTATGCCTTGCTAGGCATTGCCGCGCAACAGGGAGCCCTCTACACGATTGACGGGGCGTTCAGTGCGGCTACGGCCTGCTTGTTGCACGAATTAGAACACGTCGAGCACCGCCACTTGAGCCTGCTGCTGAAGCACGCTGCGGAGCCCATGGTGCTCCACTGCCCACCTCGCTTGCATGCCACCCTCTTGCCTCCTCTGCTCGCGCCCTTGCTCAGCCACACCTTGCAGCGCCTCACGATTACTTGGCAAGCTGCGTCTGCCGCTTCATCAACGACGACGGCAAATCCTCTCGGCGCTGCCACTGCTCTAGCACCTACAGGACCAACGGCTGCAGATGCAATTGCGTGGCGCACGGTCGCTGCTGCTTATCGGCGTGACGGCGGCGCAGTTCTGGGCCCAGAGGTGCCCGAAGCGACCAAAGAACTGGTTATTGACAAGTGCCGCCGTGAGCTCACGCGCACCCATGTGGCGGTGCTGCAGTCGTGGCTGGCGCTCAGCGGAGAGCTGGCGCGAGCGTTCATCAATTACGATGGGGTGGGGAAGCCTTGGGGTAGCGGTGGGAGCTTAGAGGCAGCGGGCAGCAGCGGTGGTGCGAGCGGCAGTTGTGGCACCAGTACCCTGGGTGGATTCAGCGGCGCGCTCGCTCCCCCCAAGAACGGCCGAAGCTTAGACAGCGCTCCTTTGCCTTATGCTAGTGGTGCAGCGACAGCTGCAGCTAGTGAAGGAGGTGGCATGGACGCAGCGCATGGGCACGCTAAAGTCCCGCGGGCTCCGGCCCTGGCTCGAGAAGCCGCGGCCAAACGCCAGCACGCCGACAACCTCGCCAGGTTCCTGTTCTTGGGAAACCCCTCGATTGCTTACCCCTTGGCGGGTACCATCACTGCAGCCCTGCTGTGGCCCGATGGAGTGCAGTGCCGGAAAGCCATCACCGCCGCGCATCGGATGGTGGGCTGCACTCACGCGGAGCCTCTGTTTGAACCTTTGCTAGGCACTCATTTGATGCAGACCGCGGTGTATGCTCTGGTCACGGAGCCAAAGTGGTTAGCGGGCCTGGAGTGGGACTTGTTGAACTTGGCGCGTGACTTGTACTGCTTGCTCGCCATTGGCTTAGCGCCAGACCGGCTCACTTATGCCGTAGCGTCAGCACAGGGAGCAGCCAACGCGGCTGCTAGTGGAGCAGGGGTCACTTCTCCGCGAGGGGCCAGTGGCATTCCAGCGCATCATTTCGCCGCGGTTGCCGGAAGGCCCCGTGCGGTGTTGCTGAATTTGCCGGGAGTCGGCCCACCTCAAGTGGCTGCTCTAGACGCGGCTTTGAGCCAAGCCACCGACGCAAAAGCACAGAAGGACGCGATGCGTGATTTATTGCGAGCCGCAAGCGAAGCAATTCATGCTTCTGCTGCTGATAGCAGCAGCACTGCAGCAGCTGGTAGCGTGCCTCCTGCCGAGTCTGCCCTGAGAGTGCGCCCACCCGCGATTCTGGACCTGCCAAGACAAATGTGGGCTGGCAACGCCGCTGGTGGTCCACTGGGAGGAGCAGCTGCTGGGTCTGCTGCAGGGGGCGGTGGTGAGGAAGCTCTGGCAGGTCTGGCCTTTCTCTTTGATGGCACGGAGTGAGGTGTGCGTTACTGTTATCGCGGGCTGGTGCTGAAGTGCCTCAGTGGAAAGGTGGCGCGGGCGGAAGTTTTAGATAAATTAGAGTTACCTCGCACTCAGCATTAAGCGCCAAGTAAAATCATCTGAGGACTAAAGAAGGTCCATTGAAAACCACGAGGGTGTCTGTCGTGAAGATATGCGACTTATATACGACGCACGGTATTCAGCTGTGAGAAGAAAGAAGTGGAAAGCCCAAGCAACAGCCATAGGAAAGACTATCTACTCCAATTCCTAATCACGAATTTGGCTTCAATCCTTGGAATAGTTCTTATTGACGTAGTTCTTGGTTCTTGGCTATAGCTATATAAGAGATGTAGGATGTAGGGTATAGTTCTGCTCATGGCTCATAACCACAGAACTCAGCGCCCAGCGCCCAGGTTACCGTTATTTTTTCGAGCGATTTGAATGAAATGTGAGTGATATCGCACCAACACTTACAATGCAGCAAGGGGACACTGCGTTGCCAGATGGAAATTTGATATTGCATTAGAATGGATTGCATAACACCAAAAACATACCAATCAAGCCAACGGCGAAATAGGCCCATTTGATTTGGTTTTACTGAGGTCACAGCAAAAGAGAACAGCTTAAGGATTGGGCACAGATTTCGCGTCTCTTCGAGGCACAAACGCCACCCATTGCACTGCGCCAGTGTCGCGGGTAATGTACGACTCGAGCTTGATCCATTTCAAGGACAAGAGCCAAGCGAGGCCTCCTCGTGACGGACAATGCGGAGTATTGGGAGGTCGCTTAAACGTGTCCAACGCTACCTTCAGCTCTTTCTTAGAAATTCTCTGGCTGAGAGCATGAAAGATTTGGTACGGCCAAACGACGTCGCCAGGGTCTCCAAGGTTGGCAAGGATAGCGGGCAATAAGGACTCTGCATGCTTCAAGGTCGAAGGAATATTGGCTGCATCGACAGATCTTGACTGGCTTTCAGACTCATCGTCACCGCTGTCCTCGTCAAATTCTCCGTCTTCGTACGAAGATGTTCCATCGTGTTCCGAGTCTTGGTCATCATGGTTACCATCGTAACCATCCTGTACTTCGTCACTCAGGTCATCCCCATTCTCTTCGTTCTCTGAACCGAGACCACAATCTGTTTCTGTAGCTTCTTCACTTCCAGCGGGAGATTCGACACCACCATTATCATCATCCTCGTCGTCCTCTTCCTCATCATCTTCATCTTCATCCTCTTCGTCGTCATCTTCGTCACCATCTTCATCGTCATCCTCGTCATCTTCATCATCGTCGTCAGTCTCCCAATCAGAGTCTACCTTGGCAACTGGCACTTGACGTCGCCTATTCAGCCCAGAGTACTGTGAAAGAAGCAGGTCATCTTCACGATCTCGATTTCGCCTGCTCATCTCAGAGTACTGCGAAAAGAGCTGATCCTCATCACTATCATCACTATCATCATCGTCGACGTCATCATCGCCGTTGACGTTTTCTTGTTCTTGTTCTTCTTCAGGTTTGGAGATCTCATGATCGTTATCAACTTCAAAATTGCTGTAATCACTGTTGTCATCTAAGACATCATCGTCAGCTCCGACAGATTCGCCAGGTAGGCTCACTGCGTCATCATCCCGACCGTAGACTATTTCTTCCAATTCAGCCTCGTCATAGTTAGCGGCAGTAGAAGGAGAAGTTGGTGGAGGCTCACCTGTCAAGTCAACTTCTGGTCGAGTGATCTCGTAAATTTCATTGCGTGGCGACCCATAACCAAAGGAACGCATTGTCGCTTCAGAGGATGGCAAGTGAAAGAGGTCCAAGAGCCAAGACGTCAGATGTGGCTGATAAATGAGAGCTTCACCCAGAAGTGCGCACGATTCATCAAACGCTTTCGCTTCGGTGCGTTGCTCACGAGTTACCCGTGATCCTTTTTGCAGTTCTTTCGGTGCAAAAAGTCCAAACGTTAAAAAGGCCATGTGAAGAAACCAACCTCCCGGAGGCAAAAGAGTCACTCCGACGCAACGGCAGCCGCCTTTGCTGAGGTCCATCATGGTTGCTGCCACCGCATACAATTCGTCATGCGACACCTCAACATAGGTACGCATCGCATCGCCTTCTTTAGGCTGGGTGCCACCTGAAGCTTTGCCACTTTTCTTCTTCTTGTGGGGGTTGCCAGGTGCCTTCGCTGTCAATGCCAAGTGCACGGTGCCAGCTTCGAGCGAATGCGCGTCCATCATCACTGCGCCGCCGCGAATCAAGTTGCGCCATGAGGGCACTGGCGTGTTGTGCTTGACTTCAACGATGCCGGCAGCTACATTGGATGGGTCGCGCCGCACTTTGAGTTTCCTGTTGTTGGTTGTTGTTGCACGGCACGAATAATTGTGAAAGGATAGATACACGAGAGGTGCTTAAAACTACAGCAGTTAACAGGAAGTCATTAAGATAGCGGAGCTTACAACTTAGCATAAGTACTTACTTCCGCCCCTCTTTGTTGCCAAACAACGGCCTCGAAATTTGGCCCAGAATCATCACTCCAAGAGGCAAATTATTGACCAGCTGCAACGAAAAATGTTTGGGGCCTTCACTGCCATTGCCGGATAGATTAGGAACGGTTGAGTTCGGCACGTCCACCGGAAACGCAACAGTTTGCTTGGCGTGCTCTTCCCGTACCGTAAACTCAAGCCGCTGCACCGCGCTCAGGCCGTAGTGAAGCAGAACTTGGTGCGCCGCGGCTTGGTCCGTCATGGGCCCGCACCCAAAGAGCAAATCCAAGTCGCCGTGGCTGAGCCGGCAACCCGTGGTGAGCGCGTGGAGTTGATTGTTCATCAAGGTAGCCACAATTGCTTTGCTGGCATTGTCCATGCACTTGTTCACGTCCTTCATGCGGTTCTTGTTGAGAGGAGCCCACCAGCACAACCTGTTCCCGCTCATGTCCTTGCTGAATTGACCACCACCACCTGACCCATACTCCGTGTCGCCATTCATGAAAGGCTCTCCTTCGTCATCCGAGTCCCAATCGCGGTAATCGCCGGTTTCCTCGTCAACAGCATCGGCTGCAGGGCCAAGGCCCAGCGAGGCCAGCAACTGGTCATGACAAGTTCCACGGGTGACGCACAAGAAGACCTCGTCAACAATTTCACACTCATTCGCATCGAAGAAGCCACGAGTAAACTCCCGTGGATGAAAGAGGTCCCCTTTGAAGAGCAAAATAACAGCGTCCAAGTTGAGCTTCGACGCTAACTGCATCGCTGCTTCTGCGACGTTTTCGCGCGACGAGTGGCTACTCAAGCCCAGCACCTGCCCGTAGCGGCCCGTGGGATATTCCCGAGAGTCATTGCCCAGACGACGTGCCACGTCCGGGCCAGCAGCCGTGTAGTGGCAGCGGGCACCGGAACCAAAGGCATACTCCACAGCACCGCCTCGGCGCCCAACATCACTTCCAGGATTGGGAGCTGCTTTTGGCAAGAGTTGTCGAAGGGTTTCCTCAGGTACTTTGTCGTCAGGTTCCAAGGTGACCACCACTGACGGCCGCTCTTGATTGGTGCGTGGGACCCTCTCAGCAGCTGCTGCAGCTGTGGAGTCGGCGGCAGCACTACCACTGCTTTCGGTGTGCGGGTTCTTAATTTCAGCACCACTTACGTTCTTGTCGCTATTGCTCGCGTAAGTTTGAACCACGTTTAGCTTGGACGGAGGCGTGCACGCGACGATTTGATCGTGGAAGCACCACACCAGAAGCAAGCGAAGCACGCCGAGTTTCGCAGGGCCGAGCCCGTAGCGCAAGTACATTTCTTCAACCGGGCAATCGCTCGGAGGCCCTCTTCCCACTGCTGGTGCTACAGATGCGCCGGTCTTGATGTCTACAACTGGTTCTTCATCTAGCTCTTCATCTGCAGCTGATTCTTCGGCTTCTGCTCTGTTTGAATCTGTCATAATCACAGTGCTGGCAGCAGTAAAACCATCATTACTTGAAAAAGCAGGCAGTGATGCCGTATTCATGCTTTCGTATTCATGTTCGTCACTTTGCAAGAGATAAAGCGCCGTCTTGTGCAGATGCTTAGCACCTTTCGAATGAAGTTCCAAGTCCTTGCTACTCGTACATGTGATGTTGCAGGCTGAGCAGTGCCATGACAGTATAGGAGCATCACTCATAGCATCTGGTGGCGGTAGAGAAGGAATTGACGATGTTCCTGCTGCTCGGAGTTCCACGTTTTTCTTGTGTCTCTTACCTTCACAGTGCACCATGAAACTCTTTTCGGGTGGTAAAATAGTGTCGCAGATGGAGCAAAGCGGCAGACCAGCCTCAACACTGGTACCCAATCCTTCTACTGGTGATGATAAAGGCATCGATGTTCCTGTTGTTGCAGTCTGTAAAAGTTCCACTCTTTTCCTGTGCTTGTTACCACTTTTGTGCACATTGAAGTTTTCTCTCGACAAACATTGCAGCTTACAGATTGCACAATACAATGTTGCCATGCTATGTTTGTGCTCGTCGGACTTCTTGTGCTCATCCAAGTGCTTCCTCGATCGGCACTGCAAGTGACAATCGAAACAATAAAATGGCTTGTCTACATCAACAGCAGCACCTGCAAAGGTAGCGTTTCGCCTCCCGGAGCGAGCCTTCACCTCCGGCTGCGTATTTGGCAGTCGATTTGGAGGTGAAACCGCTGCTGGAGGCCGTTGCAGTATTTGACTCGGCACGAGTACTCCTGAGTTTGAACTTGTATCTTCTCTTGGAGTCATGTTCTTCGTGCCTGTAGGGCTGCCGCCACCGCCGCTTACGACAGTAGTACGGCCTCGCTCGCCCCCGAAAAGGGGTGTTAACGCAATGTCGAGGTTCAACAACGGTGTCTTCGCGGCCGCATCTACAGTAGCACCACTGCTCTTTTTGCCCTTACGGGACACATGCTTAGGTGGAGATGGATGCATGGCATTTGCCACTCGACTCGCCAAATGACCATAGCTCGTGTCGAGCTGCCGCATTCGCACTTGAGCCAGTGCGTACTTGTTGAAGAAGTCTTGCGGAGGCCTTTTTTTGGCTTTCCAGTCAATTGCACCTCCTCCTCCACCTGCTGCTTTTCCAGTGAACGCTTCGGTGGTGGACGCGCCCATGTTGCCTTTGCCTCGCGTGCGATAGAGCCACAACAAGTTGACAAGCAACAAGGGCTCGGAGCCAACCCCGCAGTCCAACTTGTGCCGAGCCTGCATCACCGCGCAGACGGTTTCGGAGTACTCGGCCGGGTCGCGCTGCACCAGTTCGGTGGCAATCCGGAAAGGTGACTTGGGCGCTGAGAGCACGGCCGCCAGGGCCACCTGAGGATTGCGAGGAGTAATAGAGTGTTAGATTCATAGGCAATGAAGTGGCTTGATATAAATCCAACAACTCCGCGCGTATTTATGACAATGAAGAGAACCATTCCTTACAAATTTATTCTGCACATTTGCTCTTTCTTACACCTGTTGTTACTCACCGCTTCAGGGAGCACTCCAAACATCGCTCCGAGGCCAATCAACCGCCCAAGTCTCAGATCTAAGCCAAGCTTCGCTACGAAGCCACCGAGCGACGTTAGAACACCATCGTCGTCTGCGGCGCTCAACAGGCCATCGGAAAACAGCGACTCGAAGGCTTTGCCTACGTGTTCGAGTGGTGGTGGGGTGAGCACGGACTCCAGAATGGGCACTACATTGGCGTCGAGCATCGAGCGCAGCTGGACAATAACGCCATCCAGCGGCTGCCGCGCCATTTCCCCGCT
>Ga0307982_1000583_pt1 | contig 28921 bp, 26 predicted proteins | sample OrgLakmetagen989_FD_201847 | JGI IMG/M metagenome (GOLD analysis project Ga0307982, IMG submission 201847) | Saline water microbial communities from Organic Lake, Antarctica - #989 | ecosystem: Environmental > Aquatic > Non-marine Saline and Alkaline > Saline | place: Antarctica: Organic Lake...
AATTGATAAACTAATTACTCGTTTTGAACCAACAAATCTACATGAATATTCAACATTACAACATATTTCGAATATGAATATTCAATTTAATGATATTGATATTAATTTCTATGGAAATCTAAAATACAGACTATTTTTTAATAATAATGATACAACTGTTAATAATTATCAACTAAAAACACTAAAACTGGATGAAGAAACAATTAAAGATAATAAATTAACAATTAATCTAAATGAATTTAAAACAAAAGAAAGTCTTGAAAAGAACTTACCAAAATTTCTAAAAACGATTGTTAATAAACTAAATCAAGAGTCTTATACAGAAATCTATAATAAAATTTTTGATAAATTTAAAAGCACAAAAGCAGTTTATACAATTTATAATAATGCGGATGTGAATTTTACGGATCTTGGTTCAACACTATATGCATCAAATCCTTCATTTTACTTTTGTCAGAATATGTTTTTTGATGTCAAAGAATCTATTTCAAGACTTGGATATATGTTAATGATTCTTTATTATCTTAATCTAAAACTTGATTCAAATACTGGACTTATCCTGGAAAAAGAATATATTTTCTTCGATAATATTAATCTTAGACTAAATATTAACTATCATAATATCACAGATTATGAATTAGACCTTTCAACTTGTTCGTTTGTTATTAGTGAAGAAGATAAAACCGATTATAACAAGATTCGAGGAACTATTAACAATCTAATTTTTGATCATTATGTGAATGATATGAAAGAATACGATGTTAATAAACTAAATTTCCAACTAATTAGTAAAAAACACAATGTTAAAGAAATGAATAAAATCTTTTCAAATTTCCTAAAAGAAAACGTAATGAAATATTATGCTTCACTATTTAAGAATGAAATTGATAATAAAATCTCAATTAAGAATTTATATTATAAGATTATCGAAACAGAAACAACCACTGATAATCCTAAATTCAAAACATATAATACAAAATATAAAGAACTTCAAACAGAACTAAATAATATTGATGATAAGGAATGTGATGTTGCAAAGAATATTAAATTAAGACTTACAGAACTTAAATTAGGAAAACCTGAAGAGAGTATTGTTAGTCTTAAAAAAACAAAAGAATTGATTACTGAGGATTTGACAAAACAATATAAAAGCCTTGATACACTATATCTAAGAGAGAATGATAAATTTATTCTTGAAAACATGCTAAAGAATTTTGTAAATTCTGATAAAATTTATGAAGAACTTGGTATTCGTAAGAAACTTGGTATTATGCTTCATGGTGTTCCAGGAACAGGTAAAAGCACAACAATTACAACAATTGGAAGTTATCTAAAACGTGATATTTATTATGTGAATATCAAAGGAGTCGAAACAAATCAAGAACTACAAACAATTTTTGATCATGTACTAAAGAATGGAGCAAATAAAGGAATTATTGTAATTGAAGAAATTGAAAAACAAACACCGATTGTTTATAAAAACCTAAATACACTAAATAATGAAATTAATGATACTAATAATATTAGTGATCTAAAAGATATTATTGATAGTTTTACAAAAGAAGAAACTAATAAATTAGACCTTTCATATCTACTAAATATTTTAGATGGGACTATTTCACAAGATGGAACTGTCTTTATTATGACTACTAATCATATTGATCTTCTTGAACCAGCTCTATATAGAAGTGGTAGAATGGATATTTGTATGAAATTCAAAAAAGCAGATCATCATCAAATTAAAATTATCTTTAATAAAATCTTTAAAAGACATCTCAAACAAGATGTTCTACATAAAATTCCCGAAGATAAATATACTCCAGCGGATATTATCTTCCATATTTTACCATATATTTACAATTGTAACGCAGAAGATGATGTTATTCTAAAAAAATTTATGGAAGAATAAATAAATTAATATTTTAATAAAAATTATAATTAACTTTTATTAAAATTAAATATTCGAACAACAACAATAACTTTGTTTATTATCTGTTTCTTCAACATATTTAATATTAGAATATTGATTTTTTTTAATACCAATTAAATAATTATAATTTAATTGTTTTAGTTTAATATTTATTACTAAATTTTTAAATATACCATTAATTGTATTTTCTTTAGCATTTATTTCATAATATTCTAAACCATATGTTAATATAAATGTATTTAATTCATATTGTTCAATTACTTTATTTTTATCGTTTTTATTACCAATTAATATAATTTTTTTTTTTTTAATTTGTTCTGGATCAATTAATTGTATCCAGGATTTTAAATTATTAAAAGTACTTTTTCTTGATAAATCAAATACTAATAATATTCCTATTGATTCGTTAATATAACGTTTTGCTATATTTTTATAATATTTATCACCACTTAAATCCCATATATGTAATTTAATATCTTTTATCATTTTAACATAAAAATCAACTCCTATTGTTAAATTATAAGGAGTATAATCATATTTTCCATTAATATAAGTATTTATTAATGTAGTTTTACCAACTTCACAATCACCAATAATTGAAACTTTATAAATATATTCGTTCATCTATATAATTAAAAAGAATATAAAAAATATTATTATACATATCATAGTATTTGTTAATTTTATATTTTGTTTTTGATTAATTTTTTTTTGTTCTTGTTTAATTTCTTCTTCAATATCATTACCATTATTATTATTATTTATTTTAATTTTTTCATCTAATATACAGCCATCAAGATGGTAATGATCGTCTTGGTCGATTTCATAATAATCATTATCACGTTGAACTAATTTAAAATGATCAGGTAATGTTGATAAGGGTATATTTGAATTTAAAAAATTTCTTTCACTAAATTCACCAAACCATGGGCGATTTATTTTTTTTTCATAATGTTTCATAAAATAAGGTATTTGTGGTTTATTTATTGATATAATTTGAGATCCTTGAATATTCATTTAGTATATTATAAAACTATAAAATTATTTAGTTTTGGAATAATTATAAATAAACTCATTTTTGGACTATTAAATAACTAAAATCTATTTTTGGACATAATCCAAAAATAGATTTTATTTAAAATCTATTAAAAATCTATTTTTGGACTATTATAGACTAAAAAAATATTTTGGAATAAAAATAAAAAAATTGATAAAATATAATATTAATTAATAAAGTAAATAAATAAAGGTTAAAAATGCAACGAAAATATAATTCACGTAATATAACAAAAAACTTAAAAACGATCGTAACTGAATTTACGGATGATAAATTAGATTTAGATGCTGAATATCAACGCGATGTAGTATGGACAATATCAAAAATGAAAGCATTTATAAATTCATGTTATCGTGGAATAATACCAATCCCAATATTAATATCTTCATCAGAAGATAAAGATATATGTGTTGATGGGAAACAGCGTATTACATCTTTAATTAAATATTATAATAATGAATATAGTTTTAAAAAGAATGAAGACGATGATGAAATAGAATATTATTATAGTGAAGTTCCCGATAATTTTTCAGATGAATATTATAAAGTTTTAGATAAAAAGGATAAAAAAAGATTAGATAAGTTATCAATGAATATTATTGAGTATGATGATTTAAGTTATTTTGATCAAGTTCAAATATTTTATAGAATTCAACAAGGTTGTGCATTAAAAGCGGGTGAAAAAATTATTGCGATGATTACCGATTATAAATTAGCAAATTTATATAATAAACAATGTTCAAAATATATTGATCTATTAACAAAATTTTATAAGATAGATCGAAAAGATCATATATTATTTTTAACAAATATATTTACTATATTGGAAAATAAACGTTTAATAAAACCGAATGAATTACAACGAAAAAAATTTATAGAAAAATTAACAGACAAAGATAAAATAAATAATATATTTGAAAAATATGATAAATTAGTAAAAATAGTATTTTCAGATAAATTATTATTATCAGAGAAAATAACAACTAAAATTACAGATAATCTTAAATTTAGTTTTATTTACTATATTAAAACAAATTATAAAAAAGATAATTTTGATTTTGATACTAAACAAATGAGACAGGCTTTAATTTCGACTATTAATTATTCTATTGATAATGAAAATATTGGTTCAAAAACGAATGAAAAAATATTAAACCTCTTATTTGAGAATTATAGAAAAATTTATAAGGAATTAAATAAAACGAAGTTATTATCAATTGATAGTGATCAAGAATCTATTAAAAGTGATCAAGAAACACAAAATTATGAAACTGATAATGAAGCTTATGATAGCGATAGTGATGCGATTTCAATAATATCAAATAAATCAAATAAAATAATATAATATAAGAATAAAATTTTAAAATTTAAAAAAATATATAATTATTTTTTTTTTAAATTATAAATATATATATAATAAAAATGCTAAAACCTGTTTTAGATGATTGGATCAAAGTTGGAAGTATGCAAGTTGTATCGCGTTTCTTAGGAAATGGAAGTTTATACGATTCTCAATGGCAACAAGAAACACTCGGTACTCTTCTTGGATTTACCGCGTACCATCTTCTTGTAAAAAATAATGTTGATACATCTCGTGCAGGAGAACAACAACACGTGGTTGATGATATTCTTAAAGTTGGTACAGTTTTACTTGTAAGCAGACTTGTTGCACAAAAAGATATGCAGGACCCAGCTTGGCTTCTAAAATCACTATATACTCTTATTGGTTTCACAGTTTATAATCTTGTTACTAAAAAAATGTATGATACAGGACATTTTGATCCCGAAAGTAAACAAATCGCCGATGATTTTATTAAATTCGGAACTGTAAATGCTGTAAGTCATGTACTAAATACAGGAAGTGTTAAAAGTCTTGCAACTCCTAAATACGCACAAGATACTCTAAACCAATTTGTTGGACGCACTATTGGCGAACTCAATGATTACTCATAAATTAATCAATTAATTATAAAACTTTTATATAAAAGTTTTATAAATATTTATTATTTATAGAATGAATTATAGAATAAGTAAAAATCCTTCTAATAAATCATTATATATTGATTATCAAAGTGATAATCAATTACATTTGAAAACAAATTTTAAAAAGAACAATATAATATTTTATATAAATCGAACAAATACACACTGGCGTATTGTATTTCAAATAAATAAATTAAAAAATTATACAAATAATTTAATAAAACTATTACCTTTTGAATTAATAAGTAATCAAAATGATATAATATTTGAATATTCAACTGAAATAAATAAAATTAATGAAAATAAAATAATTGATTTAATATTTTCTAAATTATATATTTTTAAACAATAGTTTTAAACAATCTCGATAATTTTTTCTTTTTGATCACCATTATCATATTTTTTTTTACATTTATATTTTAAACAAAGAGAGTAACATAAATAGTAAAAGAATAATAAATATACAATCGAATATAATATAATCATACCTTTAATAATCGAATAAGATGTTTTAAAAGTCGAATAATCAATTCTTAAAAAAATATCAATAGACCAAATATAACCAACAATTGATATAATATTTAATAAAAAATATACAATGTCTAATACAAAATATGTATTTTTTGTATTTTGATAAAATATATATAATGATCTACAAAGACCATAATAATATGTAATAATACTTCCACAACTTGTAATAAATAATAAAAGATTTAATTCTCGATAAAGTTCATTTTTATTTGATCGATCATAATTATCAATTGTGTCAATTAATGCCCACATTCCAAATAATACCAAAGATAAATGAATAATAATAAATGGAGCCCATTTTTTTCTATATATGATTAAGTTATTAGTCATTTTAATACTTAAATTTAATCTTTTAGTTTTAAATTTATTTATTAATATTATTAATATCAATTTTTATTAAATAATAAAAATAAAAAATTGATAATTATATTAATTATTACACTAAATAACTAATTAGTTAAAAATGTATAGTAATATATATAAATTTATTACTACAAATACAGCAATGGATATTCAAACACTTTATTTACTATTTGGAATTATCTTATTTATAATCATGACGCTTTTAACTTTTAAAGTATCACAATATGAATTAGAGATAGAAAGGCGAAATTATATTGAAAATATAGAAAATGATTATATTATAAATGATTATACCAATATAGTAAATACAACCGAAGATCAAATTTGATTAAAAAATATATTTTATTTATAATTTATTATATAATGGATTATAATTGGGATGAATTAATTGAAAAAAATAGTAATTATAGTTTAATTTTAGCTTGTATTGAAGGTGATTTAGATAAAATAAAAAAAAGTATACGAAATGGTTCTATGAGTATGAATATAGGAACACATCATTGTATATTAAATAATAAACAAGAATGTATAAAATATTTATTATCAATAGGTTCAAATATACAAAATAAACGAACAATCTATAAATTAATTGAACAGGATAATTTAGAATTACTAAAAATATTACGTGAATATCGACAGATTGAAAATAAATATTTTAGTATTCAAATATTATTAAATGATTTTTATTCATATGCGGTATTAAAAAAGGCAAATAAAATTATAAAATATTTTGAAAAAACTGAGAAAGTTACAAAAATTAATTTAGATTTAGAATTATCAAATAACAAAATTTATAAAGATACATCAAAAAATAAAATAATAGAATATGTTATAAAAAATCAATTAGAAAAATTACATACATTATTAAATATAAATGATTCTATGGAAATTAATAAAAAAGTAGAAGAAATAATTTTAGATCCTGATATTAATTTTAATATAAAAGAATATTTAAAATGTTATTGGTTTTAATTTATTAAAAATATAATGATATTTTCATTAATATTATATCCTGATTTTAAACAAGAAATAACATTTTTAGGCTATAGATGGTCATATATACAAGAATATAATAAATTTATAATAAAACGGATAAAAAATGATAATGATGATAAAATAGATAAAATAAATTATTCATGGGAATATTTAAATATGGCTTCAACAAAAAATATATTATATTTAAATTCAACACAACGTTTAATTGCAGAAAAAATATACGAATATGTAATACCTATTATTATTGATATAGATTTAGAAAATATCAATACAGTTTATAAAAAATTTAATGAACAAGATCAATATGATTATAAACTTAAAAAAGATACAGAATTTATTACACGTGATAATAAAATTATTAAAATAAATATTAAAATAATATCAAAATATACAAATTATTTTAATAATAAATCACGTATAATTTTAACAAAAAACGAATTTGATAATTTTGAACAATATTTTTGTAAAAATCATATTGAAAATTTTTATCAAATATTAAAGATTTTATCAAAAATAGAATTTGATATTAATAACTTTTTTATTCTATATATTAATAATTTAATTTTTGAATTTGATAAATATGCAAGAGATCCAAAATTAAGTGAAGATGAGGATGAATATATAAAATTAATTAATAAAGAAACAGAAATAAAAAAAGAATTAATATACATAATGGACTTTATTTATAATAAATTAAATATTTTTAATAAAGAACTTATTTGTGCAATAATAAAAAAATTAAGTAATCAAGATATATTAAAAGAGTATTTAAAAAATAATTTATCGAAATATTATATAATAAATCAAAGTAACGTTATAAGTAATACTAAATAAATAAAATTGAATAAATAAAATTGAATAAATAAAATTGAATAAATAAAATTGAATATATAAAATTTAATATATAAAAATAATAAAATAGTATTTTAATAAATGGATTATCAAAATAATATATTTTTTGAAACATATAATAGTATTGATTTAACTAAAATAGATGAATCAAATATTTATAATTATTTATTAAAGTTTAAACAAATTACAAGTAATATTATACGTATCAGAGATCCATTACCAGTTAATGGTATTATGCACGAAAATTATAAAAATATTTATTTGTATGCTTTATTTGTGTATTTTTTTACAGGTAATATAAGACAATTTTTTATAATACATAATTCAAAATATTTTATAAGTAAACCAGCAATAGAATTTTTGTTTGAAGCGTTAAAACATTTATATAGATTGTATAGTATGAATCGTTATTTAAAAAATCAATGGAAATTATATTTGAATTTTTATAGTATATTTCATAAATTAAATAAATCATATACGGAATCAGAAAGGTTAAATAATTATTATAAATGTATAAATTATAAATGTCTACATTATAGAATTATAAAGAAAAATTTATTATTCCCGAAAAAATATTATAACTTATTAATTATGGGTGAAAGTACTAAATTTAAAAATAAATTTGATGAAATGTTAAAAGAGAGTACTATTTTGGTGGATTTAAATAACAAAAATGTTTAATGAAAGTACTAATTTGGTGTATTTAAATAACAAAAATTATTAAAGAATATAAATTATATTTTTTAATAATATAAAGATGGAAGTAATAGTTTTAGGAGATAGTCATTCGAGAATATTTAGTTATATGAATAATAAACAAAAAGAATATAAATTTAAAATTCAAATGGTAAATGGAGCTTCTGCTTATGGTTCAATAAATCAAAATTCAAAAACACGAGCTTTTAATGAATATACGGACTATTTAGAAGAAAATAAAATTAAGAATAAAAAGAATAAAAAAATAATAATAATGTTAGGTGAAGTTGATTGTGGTTATTTAATATATGTAAGATCACAGCGTCATTCAATTACGATCGATGAACAAATTAATTGTTGTATTGATAATTTATCTAAATTTATTAAAAATGAATTAGTTGATAAATTTAAGTTTCATCCATCTGATATAATTATATGTGGTTCAATATTACCAACAATTAAAGATAATACTGATAAAAATTTTTTAAATGGTTCAAGAAAAGAAGTAAAAGAAAGTCAACAAATAAGAACTGAAAAAACATTATTATATAATTCTTTATTAAAAAGTGAAGCAGAAAAAAATAATTATAATTATATTGATATAACTGAACATATTATAAATAAAAAAACAAATATTGTTAAAGATTTTTATCTAAATTCTAATAAATATGATCATCATTTAGATAACAAACGAATATATAAATTATGGTTTAATGAATTAAATAAAATTATTTAATCAAAATCAAAAAAGGGCTCGATGAATTCTATAAGATATTGCACAAAGATTTAATTCATCGGCGATATCTGTAGTTAATTGTCTAATATATGTATTAGACGAAACATTTGCTTTAATTTTAATAGTAGGGAAAGTAATAGTTTTATCTAATTGATTATATTGATTTAATATATTTAAAATTCTTTTTTTATTTTTTTTAGTAATATTTATATGTTTAATATCAAAGATAAAGTTATTAATTAAATATCGATAAGTTAAACTGTTACAAATTTCAATATCAAATATAGAAACATCTTGTTTGGGTTGATCAATAATAATATTATCTTTTAAATACAAATCAATTAATCTTTTTTTTTTATTTTTATAATGAACTTTTTTAGTGCTAAAAATAGGAAATTTTTGTTTATAATTTTTTTTATAAGAATCTATTAAATTATATAATTTATTTTCATTTACAATACAATAAGGATTAATTTCATTAATTAACCCATAAATATCTTGTGAATCTGTAGATATACCAAAAATTATATCCCATTCATAATAATATTTTTTTAATTTATAAAGTCCAATATTTTTACATTCTTCATTAATAACAAAATTAACAATACCACTCGCAACAATATCTAACCTATTTAAATAAGAGAATTTATTAATGTACGGATATGTAAGTTTTATTTTATAAGTTAAATCACTCATTAAAAATCCATACGGTTTATAAATAGAAAGCATTATAATTAAATTTAATTTATAAATTAAATTTAATTTTTTATAAATTTATTATTTTTCTGGACAAATTTTTTTTGTATCTTTGGGAAAATACATCATAGTTGTTAATATTGCAACATATACAAGTGAATGAGATGCGACACCATATAAAGTTGGACATCCATTATTTGACGTTGTGATATTATATTTATTTGCAAAAGTATTAGTTAATTTATATATACCAGGATCAGATAAAACATAAGTTACTAATGTTCCATAAAATGCGTATTTAATCATTGTACCAAATGATTTTTGTTTGCATTCTTCTTTACTATTATATAATTTCATCATAATTAGATTAATTAAGAAAAATAATAAACCATGTAATAAACGCCCATATATTGTAGGACATCCATTTTGAGTAGTTCGAAGAGGTGCAAATTTATCAGTTAAACTATATACATATGGTAAAGAAACTAATAAGAAAATTAAAGCAACTCTAAAAGAGATTTTAAGTTTATCGCCGATTGTTTTAGACATTATTTATACTATATATTAAGAAAGTAATTTAAAAAAATTGAAAAATAAAATATTAGTTAAATTAAAATATTTATTAAAATATAATTAATGTTTATTCTAATTTAAATTTTAAACACAAATATCAAATATGGAACCGAATATTTCAGTTATCGGATTAAACTATAATGCATTTCGTTCATTTACGCCTTGTAATGATGCTTGGGTATCAAATATCCCAGAAACAAAAGAAGAACGTTATAAAAAAGTTAAATTTAGTGAATTTTGTAAACGTTGTTCGCGTTCTTTATTTTTATATGGTCAAAGTGGTTTTTGGGGACAAACTTGTTCAAATTGTGCAAAATTAGAACTTGATTTAGTTAATGATTCAAACAAAAAAAAAAAATTAGAAGACAATTACCGTGTTTATCATAAGAAAGAAAAAAAAAAATTAGATGATCATTATAAAAAATTAAAACAACTAAAAGATCAAAAATTAGATAAATCTAATTTTGATATAGAAGTTAATAGACAACTTAAAAAATTAACTTTTTCAGATGTTAAAACAGATAGATATGAAGTGGCTAAAAAATTAGCTAAAGAAATTATCGATCAAAAAAAAAAGCAAAAAGAAGAACATGAATTAATTAAAGAAAGTTTTAAAATTAAAAAAGAACAAGAACAACATCAAAAATTATTAGAGAAAGAACGATTACAAGCATTACAAAACGCTCATAAAAATCGATTTAAAAGATCAAATAAAAATGGTTTTGATAATAATAAGTTTTCAAATATTCGTAATGGACGTAATATTCAATCTAAAAATCAAAATCAAAAATTAGATACTAAATGGAATAAATTAAAGAAATATAAAGTCGATTTTTCAAAAACAGATGCTAAATGGAAAGGATTTAATAATAGTATTTTAAATTCTCAAAAAGTAGATTCAAAAACAGAACCAACGGTTGAACCAAAAACAGAACCAAAAAAGGTTATTTTAAAATGGCGTTAAAAATTGATTTTATTTATAATTATTATTTAAAAATATTAATTATAAAAATAAATAAATGGCAAATACAACACTATTATCGATCGGTGAAAATATTAGATATATACATCATTTATCTGATTTACATATACGGAAAACAACGGAACGGCAAGATGAATATAGATATGTATTAAATAATTTATGTGATGCAATTGAAAAATATAAAAACAATAGTTTAATAGTAATATGCGGAGATATTTTTCATGAGAAAAATAATTTTAATGATATTTCTGTAAATTTATTTAATTTATATTTTGATAAATTATCTGATTTATGTCCAATTATAGTTATCTTAGGAAATCATGATGGTTATACATTAAGAGATAATAAAAGAGATTGTTTAAAACCTTTAATGGGTAGATCAAGTGGTAAATATAAAGTACATTATTTAGATCAAAGTGGAATATATCAATATAATAATATTTATTTTGGTGTTTCTTCTGAATTAGATAAACAAGAAATAAAAGCTTCTGATATTAAACTCAAAGATAATGATAAAGAAATTAAAATAGCTCTATATCACGGTCAAGTTGCTGGATCTCAATTAGATAACTGTACCTTTATTAAAGAACGTTATGATAAAACATTAGAATTTTTTGAAGGTTATAATTATGCTTTACTTGGAGATATTCATAAACATCAATATTTAAATGAAACAAAAACAATCGCTTATTGTGGTAGTTTAATACAACAATCTTTTGGTGAAGATCCTATAAAACATGGGTATATAAGATGGAATTTATCAAAATCACGAAGTAAATATGTAAAAATAGAAAATAAATATATGTTTTATAAATTAAGATTAGAAAAAGGGAAACAAACAGTATTAGAAGATGAAATTCAAGATAAAATAATTCAATTAAAGGTATCTTATAAAGATTATACAGAAGAAGAATGTGATAAACAAATAGACGAATTATTTAAAGATCGTGATTGTATATTCCATTCAATAAAAAAGGATAAAATAATAGATCAATTAGAATTAGGAGAAGGAACACGATTAGATGAATTAGATGGAGGATATTATAATTTAGAAAATCAAAATAAAATAATTCGAGAATTTATGAATGATAAAGATAATAAAATAATTGCAGATTCTACATTAGAAATAACAGAAGAATTAATAAATAATATTTTAGATAAAAATACAAAATATTATAATGATTTAGAAACAAAAATAAAAAATAGTTATATTAATTTTGAATTAATCGAAATGAAATTTTCTAATTTATTTGCTTATGGTGAAGATAATTATATTGATTTTAGAAAAACAAATGGAGTTTGTGGATTAATGGCAAATAATGGTTATGGTAAAAGTAGTATTATAGATATTATTTTATATACATTATATGAAGATACAACAAAGAAAAGTATTAATGGAAAATTAAAAATAAGTGATATGTTAAATGAACAAAGTAATTATTTTAGTGTTTTATTAAAAATTAAAGTTAATAATGATATATATTTAATTAAAAAATATATGAAAACAACTAAAAAAGATTCTTCACGTGCTGGTTCTGTTGAAGTCAATTTATTAAAATTAGTCAATGATGATTTTAAATTAATAACAAGTAAAGATACAAATGAAACAAAACAATTAATTGAAGAATTAGTTGGTGATTCAAAATCATTTATATTAACAAATGCTTTATTACAAGAATCGCGCTTATTTATAGATTTATCAAAAAGTGAAAAAATGAGTTATATTATGGGATTATTTGATATTGACATTTTTACAAATTTAAGTAAAAAAGCTTATGAGAGTATAAAAAAGATTAATGAAATAATAAAATATGATAAAACCAATATGAATCAACATGAAAGCAAAGAAGAATTATTAAATAAAATTAAAAAAAATAAAGAACAAATAAAAAATTTAGAAACGGATATTAATAATGAAAAAAATAATATTAAATTAAAAAATGATTTAATTAATGATAATCATAAAAAAATGCATACAATTGATCAAGATGATTTTAATAAAATTTGTAAATTAGAAGAAATAAATGAAGAACTAACTATAAAAATAAATTCAAAACAAGAAAAAATAGAAAAAAGAACAAATAAAATAAAACCAATCAAAGAATTAAGTGATGAAGAAATAGAAGAAATTGAAATAAATAATAATAATTTGATTAAAGAAAATAAAAATAAAATAAAAGTTCTTCAAGAAGAAAATGAAGTATTAATAAAAAGTTTAAATAAAATCGATTTAATTGATATCGATGAGTTATTAATTCAAAAACAAAAATTACAAGATAAGATTACTAAAGTAAATGATTTTATAAAAACTTTAAAATATGAAGATTTAATTGAACCTGAATATAATTTAGATAATGAACAAAAATGTAAAGAATATAAAAATTTAAATGAAAAATTAGATGAACTTAATAATAATTTAAATATTTTAACAACTACATTACAAGAAGCTTCTAATGCATCTGAACAATATCAAAAATTAGAATATGATCAAAATTGTAAATATTGTATATCAAATCCATTTACAAAAGAAGCTTTAACTAAAATTAAAACAATTAATGATTTAAATATACAAAAAACAACATATGAAAAAGAAAAAGAACAAATACTAAAATTAGAAAAACAAAATGAACCTTTTAAAGATTATATAAATAATTATAATAATGAATTAAATGAATATAATAAAAATGAACGAATTCATGAAAATTATAATAATAAACAAAATGAATTAAAAATCTTAAATGAACGTTTAGAAATGATTAAACAAAAAATAATAAAATATGAAGAAATAAAAGAAATTAAAATAAAAAATGAAGAAATAGAACAAAAAATAAAAATAAATAAAGATCAAATAGAAGAATTAACAGAATATAAAAATGAAGAATATTTAGATATGATGAAAAATTTAAAAATAAAAAATAAAAATTTAAAATATGAAAACGATTGTAATAAATTAAATTTAGAGATAATTAATTTAAATGATCAATTAAAAGAGAATCTTCTAAAAATACAAAATAAAGAAGAAATTAAAGAACTAATTTTAAAAAATCAACAATTAGATGAAGAAGTAAGAGTTAATAAAAATGATATAAATAATTTAGAAAAATATATTGAAGAAAAACAAAAAGAAAAAAATAAAATTATAGAAGAAAATATAGAAATTAAAAATAATATTAAAGTAATTGATGATATTAAAACAAAATTAGATAAAAATCAAAAAGAATATGATGAATTATCTTTATATTATCAAATAGTTGGTAATAATGGAATTAAATTTAAATTAATGAATACAGTAATGACAATATTAGAAACAGAAATAAATTTAATATTATTATCTTTTGGTGGTGAATTAGGTTGTAAAATTGTAATTGATGAAAAGAGTAAAAATCAAGTTAATTTTTATATTACAAAAAATAGAAAAGAACGTGGTGCACGTCAATGTTGTGGATCAGAACGTATGAAATTAGAATTAGCAACAAGAATTGGTTTGGGTAAAATTTCAAGTTGTACGAGAGGTGGTGTATTATTTTTAGATGAAGTTTTAAGTTGTATGGACTCCTCATCAAAAGCTTCTTTACAAGAAATATTATTAAAAATGAAAAAACATTATCGCTCGATCTTTTTAATAACACACAATGAAGAAATTAAAGGAGAATGTGAAAATTATTTACTTATTGAAAAAAATAAAAACCATTCTATTATTACAAATGGCAAACCAAGCAATAATATGGATTTACCAGATAAAATAGAATCAATAAATTATGATATAAAACAAGAACCACCAATTAAAAATAAAGAAAAAATTAAAAAAATTAAAAAACTTGTTACTGATATTCAAGATAATAAAAAAGAATTAGAAATAGAAAAGCAAAAGCAAAAAGAAAAACAAAAAGAAATTGAAAAACAAAAGAGAAAAGATAATTATAAAAAAAATAAAAATAAAATAAAAGAAATTGTTATCTAAAACATTCAATTTTAAATTTAATTTAATAAATTTTTAATAGTAAAAATTTATTAAATCTATAAAGTAATTCTACAATTAATTTCATTATTTGTATATAATTTATCGTAATCATCGATCCAATTAAATAAAGCACTACCACTTGAATATTCTTTACCAAAAGGATTTAATTCGATCATATATAAATTATCATTAACAAAAGCAATATCTAAAGAAGTATCACTAATTGAAATATCCATTAATTTATTTTTAATATTTTGATCAAAATATTTAATAATTTTATTCATTTGTTCAGTCATAAAAGGTATTGATTTATGTTGAAACCATTTATTAGGTTCATATATATATTGTTGTGATATAGCCATAATTTTATAATCTTTAATAAATACTCGAAATTCCTTAAATTTATCTATTTGAACCCAGTCAATAAAATATAAATTTATTATTTGATCTTTTAATAAAAATCCCACATGTGTTTCAGAACATGTAATTAAACTAATGATAATATCATAAAAATTATCATAAAAAATTAAACCAAATTTAGAAGATTTTAAACTATGATGATCTGTGCGAATATGATATTTTCTATTATTGAATATATTTTTATATTGATCATTTAATGTTTGTATAAATTCTTTAATTTCATCATTATAATTAGTACTAATTTTATTAGTTAACATATAAATTTTTCTTATTTCTTTTAACCAAGTAAAATTTTCAAAAGAAATTTTAGTATAATTTAAAAATGAATCAATCCAATTTTTAGTTTGATAACGATCATTATTTTTAGTATAATTTTCAGGACGTTTATTATCAACCCAAATATTATTATTATTAAATTTTTTTTTATTATTTAATACATATTTATTAGAGATTATTTCAATTAGTGCCATTTTTATTTTTGTTTTGATTAATATATTTATATTTATTAATCAATTTTTTATATTTTAGTTATTTTTCCATATTTATCAATTATTCCTATTTGTTTCGCAGGATTTCCTACCATTACCGCATAATCAGGAACATCACGAACAACTACACTACCTGCTCCAATTAAAGCATAACGACCAATTGTTAAATCACATAATATAGTAGCATTCGCACCAATGGTAGCTCCATATTTAATATAGGTTTTTTTATAGCTATTTTTAGGATATTCAATGCGTGGATTTAAATCATTGGTAAAAACACACGAAGGACCTAAAAATACATAATCCTCACATACAACGCCATCGTACACTGAAACATTATTTTGTATTTTACAATAATTACCAATTATAGTATTTTTACCAATATAACAATTTTGACCAATATTACAATTTTGTCCTATAATACTTGATTCACAAACATGTGTATAATGCCATATTTTTGTATTTTTACCAATTATTGTATTATTATCAATTATTGATGTAGAATCAAGATAATAATCATTATTATTTATTGGAGTATTATGGTCGCTAATAGAAATAGGATCAAGATTATAATTAGTATAATTAATAATATTTTCAATTAAACGAATACCATAAAGAGCTTCAAAACTATTAGTATATGGAATTTTATTATTAATTAAACAATTAACAAAATGAAGACATTCGTTATGTAAAGGTGAAATATAGTCGTTAATTAATATATTTTGTTTTAATAAATTATATTTAGTTAATGATAGAGTTTTTTTAACATCATCAAAATATAATATACCATCTGTTCCTACAATTGTTATAGAGGATTCTTTATAAGGTTTAAGCCAACTAACATTTATATTAACTTTTATATCATTAGATTCTAAAAAAATATTAGATTCTGATATATTAGAACAATGAGTTTTAGAATCAATGTATTTAATATTTAATAATGGCTCTTGATTTGATGAATTTTTTTTAAGTAATGAATAAATTAAAGATATATCGTGTGGTGCGAAACTCCATAGAACATTTTCATTTGGTCTTATTTTACCATAACTAAATCTATTTGTAACAATTGATTTAATTTGACCAATTGTATTATTTTTTAATAAAGATTTTAATTTAATAATATATAAATTATAATGTAAAATATGACCAACCATAATTTTAAGATTTTTTTGAATTGATAAATTATGTAATTCAAGTGATTTATTATAATCTAATGTAAATGGTTTTTCAATAAAAATATTCTTATTATAATCTAAACATTGTTTTGCGATAGTATAATGAGTTTCACTTGGTGTTGCTATAACGATACCTGTAATATTATTATTATTAAAAGCATCTTGAATATTTGAAGAAGTTTTAATATTATATTTATTTTTAATTTCATTTAATAAATTTTCATCTTGTTCTATAACCATATCTAATACATTCAAACTATAAAATTCTCTAATTAAATTTTTACCCCAATAACCAGCTCCAACTATAGCGATACACATATAAAAAAATTGATATAATAAATTTTTATATTAAACTTAATACAAAAATATAATAAATCAATCAAAATGTTATGTACAGCTGTTTTAATGTTCGAATATGCTCAAACAGGATGTGTAACATATAGCAAAGAAGAAGGATTTAGTTTATATAAAAAAAGAATACAACCAATAATTGATGGTATTCAAAAATATAAATATACTATTTCACAATATAGTTATGATTATGAAATTGAAGATTTTTATAAAATAAATAATATTGATAAAGATAGTATTTTTGATATCAAAACTCAATATGATAAAAAAAATTATGATCATCAATTAGATGATAAATTAAAAAATTATCACGATCTAAAACATAATTATGATGAAGTAGTCTATTTTAATTATCCAGTAGATATTGTTTTTTCATTTTATAATGATTATCCTCATTTTCTAAATCTAATAAAATCTTCATTAACAAAAAAATGGTCACCAACGAGTATTTTAATTGAAAAATTAGAACGTGATTATACAACATGTTTAGACCCAGAAACATTAAATATGTTATTTCGTGTAAATGATTTTAATTATTTAATGTTAAAAGAAGCTAATGATAAATTCGATTTTTATACTTTTTTTTAGAAAGAATTTATAAAATATTTTTAGAAAGAGTTTATAAAATATTTTTAGAAAGAGTTTATAAAATATTTTTAGAAAGAGTTTATAAAATATTTTTAGAAAGAGTTTATAAAATATTTTTTTTATATTATTAAAAATAATAATATAAAAAATGAATAAAATCGACAAAATAAATATGTATGACCCGACACGCGAATATAAAATAAAACAAAAAGAAATTGATGAAAGTATCCTACGAGTTTTAGAACGAGGTGATTTTATAAATGGTCAAGAAGTAAAAGAGTTAGAAACTCAATTACAATTATATACAAAAGCTAATTATGCTCTAACATGTGCGAATGGTACAGATGCTTTACATATATCATTATTAGCATTAGATATAAAACCAGGCGATGAAATAATAACAGTAGCGTACACATGGATTTCAACCGCGGAAGTAATTAAATTAGTTAATGCATGTCCTATATGGGTTGATATAAATAAAGATACATTATGTATTGATGAAGATAAAATAGAAGAAAAAATAACAAATAAAACAAAAGCGATTATATGTGTAAGTTTATATGGTAATATGTGTGATTATGAAAAAATTAATAAAATAAGTAAAAAATATAATATACATGTAATTGAAGATGGAGCTCAAAGTTTTGGTTCTCAATATAAAGATAATCTTTCATGTTCGTGTCAATATACAACTATTGCAACAACTTCATTTTTCCCATCAAAACCATTGGGATGTTATGGAGACGGAGGTTGTATTTTTACAAATGATGATAAATTAGAAGAAAAGATTAAAGCAATTCGTAATCATGGTTGTACAAAAAGTTTTGAACATAACTATATTGGTCTAAATTCAAGATTAGATACATTACAAGCAAGTATATTATTAACAAAATTAAAATATTTTAATCAATCATTATTAAAAAGATTAGAAATAGCAAATTATTATACAAAAAATATAACAAACCCACAATTAAAAAAATTTATAAATTATAATAAAATAAATAGTTACGCCCAATATGGACTTATTGTAGAATCATCAACATATAGAACAAAATTAAAAAATATATTACATGAAAATGATATTAATGTATCTATATTTTATCCTACTCCATTATATAAGCAAAAATGTTTTGATCATGATAAAAATCAAAATTTAGAAATTACTGAATTTTGTTGTTCGCATATTATTAATATACCTATTTACGAATATATAACATATGAAGAAATTGATAAAATTATCAAAATACTAAATAAAAATATAGATATTTAAAAATTGATTTTATTTATATTTGATTACAATTAATCGAATATAAAATAATAATAACTCACAATGATCGATATAATTTATTTAATTAGTTTTGCTCATTTATTTATATATAATGTTTCTTACATAGTCTCTTTTATTTTTAATTATGATATTTTAACAACCACAATAGGTTTTGATAAAATTAATCAAATATACCCATTAAATATTATATTAAATATTGTACTAAGTCTTATTTTAGGAAATATAATTAATTATTATTATACGCGTATTTTAATGATTTTTTCAAAACTATTTATTATTGTATTTACAATTATTGTTATGATGAATTTTTATATTAGAGTTTATTTAACACATTACAATATTTATTAAAAATTGAAATATTAATTATTAATAATAATTATAATAAAAATTATAATTATAATTAGTTTTAATAAAATAAAATGGCTGATATACAAACAGATATTTTTAAACAAACATATGATGAACCTTTATATCAATATGTATCATTCGGTTCTAATTGTTCTATTGCATATAATTTACATTTATATAAAAGACGAACTCAAAGTTATCCATTTGATTGGTGTAAAATAAAATTAAATCAATTAGTTGATGTTTTAGAAGCTGATTTTAGTGAATATACAAATGTTCAAAAAAAAAAATTTAGTGAAAATCATAAATTAATAAGTGTTAATAAAGTAGATTGTGAAGGAACATATATATTAAAAAATAAATATAATATAGAATTTGCACACGAATTAACTAAATTATATGATATTGATAAATTTAAAACATTAATTGATAAAAGAATTGAACGATTTAATAATTTAACTAATCCTATTTTTATTCGTTTAGAACAAAATAAAGTAAATGTAGAACAATATACAAAACTATATGATCATTTAGAAAAAAAATTTAAAAATTTTAAATTAGTTGTTATAAGTAATACAACAATTGATTATAAAAATATAATAAATTATAAAATATGTGAATTTAAAGATTGGCGGTATTTAAATTTTGATTGGTCAAATATGTTCGAAGAAATTTCTAAATAAAAAACAAATAAATAATTTTAAAATTATTTATTTGTTTTTTAAGCCACTCCAGCTTTCCATTCAAGCCACTCCAGCTATCCAATTAAGCCATACCTACAAGTATCATCAAAGAGTGTACCATAAAGGGAACGACATCAATAATGAAGTACTCGCAAAAGGGAACGACATCAATAATGAAGTACTCGCAGACAAACTCGACGATGGAGATCACAAGCCCCAAGCCACTTAAGACACGAAACGCGCGAAACAATGCACTCATGACATTATGTGACATGGTAAAAGCGTAAAACGCTCTTGTGGAGAGAACAATGCCAATACATCCTACAATGTTTTTACCAAGCTTAAAGTATGTCCCGGACTGAACAAGATGGTTATATCGACAACGCAACACCTGAAACACATTAAACCGAAGGTCCAAGAACTCCTGCATAAAGTTACGATCACGAAACTCAGCAAAAGTAATATGTTTGAGGTTGTTAACCTGGGCTATAATTGTCCATATCGCAACAGCAACAAGAACAATAATATGAAATGTGTCAGTAATACCGTCATCGATAAACTCCATGATTAAAAACCAAAGAAGAAAACGGTGTAAGAATCAAAATACGTAAAAATTACAAAGTGTAACGTAAAAAAAGCTTCATAATCAAAAATATTTAATAATGGTTTATGTAACAAAATGTTTTTTCAAATTTTTTAGATATTATTAAGTATATCGCTTAAATAGCTTGTTAAATAATCGTTTGTTAAGACTTTTTTCATTAAATTATTAGCATTTTTAACTATTTCTATACATTTATCTTGATTATTATCACAATATTTAATTTGTTCAATAATATTCGATAAGTCTTTTTTAACTGGTATATAGTGAACATAAGGTTTTAATAAATGTTCATAAAATAGATAATAATCATTAGAACTTTCAACTAATAAAACAATAGAATTTGACATTAATTCATATGATAAACGATAAGCACGAACATGACCATCGACATTAATTAAATATTTATATTTGAACATTTCATTTCTGGTTAATTTATCTGCCTTACGAAAGTTAAATTTATGGGGTTCAATTTGATAAATTTTACCATTATAAGCTTTTTTTCTTTTATTCCAACCTGTAATACCAGCATCAATTTTATTTTTATTTTTCGCAGCAATAGAACATAATTTAAGTCTTTGATTATTATCAATTAAAACACCACAACCAGTAGCTTTACCTCTAAAAACAGCTTTATTAATTTTTTGATTCCATTTGATATTATCACGATTCGAATTTAATTTTAAATCGTAATTATTTTTACAATCAATGGGAAAATATAATTGATAAACAATATCAATATCATCGGGTGTAGGAACCACTTGATCTTGAAATTTAGGAGAACTACAAGAAGATAAAAAAGGTAATAGTTGTTTTGTATATTTATCTTTAAAGTTTTTAATTGAATTATTCTTAAATAAATGATCATAAGGATGATCTAAATTTTTTTTCAAAATAGGGAAATCTTTTTTATTATAAATAAATTCACAATCTTTTACAGTATGTGACGATAATGTTTGTTTTAATAAATAAAAGAATTGTGGAAAAACACTATACCACATATTAATTTTTTTTTTATCTTTAATTTCTTCAATCAAGCAGTTATTAGATAAAAGATCATTAGAACTAAAAGTTTTAGACCAAGAATTTTTAAACTCGGGATTAACAATAAGATTAAATAAAAGGATTTTATTATCTTTAATTTTAATATAAATTCCTTTATGAACAACATTTAAAATATAATCGAATGTTTGTTCTCGATCATAATTATGATTAATGGGATAAGCATTACAAACATTTCTAATATAAATATCAATTAAATAATTTGAATTAATTAATGGTTTAAAAAGTTCTTTGAAACCATAAGTTGTTTCTTTACATGTATCGGGTGTTTTAAAATTATAATGTTCAAGATTTAGATTATTATTAATAATATGAATAATTGATAATGTAGTATTTTTAAAAATTTGTTTTGTATTAGTTGTATAAAATCTAATTTGAACAAAACCATCAGTTTTAAAATTATGTTGATCACGTAATAAAGTTTTTTTAGTGGTTTTTATAATATTATTACTTTTATCATGATCATGATCAATTTCATAATAAGATCCAGTTTTAATAAAGTTAATATTTAATTTATTAATTTTAATTCTTCTTTGAACAGCATCATCTTCACCACCCCAGCCCCAGAATGAATTAGGATAACCATTAATTTTTTTAAAAGAATCTAAAGGGAACCCATTAGCAGCGCCAAAAAAATTATCATAAGAATATTTTTTATAAGTATCTGGTGTAGCATATTGTTCGATTTTATTATTTTGATTAATATAATTTTGAATCATTATTAAATCTGGTAAAATATCAACATCGTGAAAAATAATTTTAGTAATTTGATCAAATTTTTTAGTAGCTAATTTAACACCCGCATTTAATAAAGCTCCTCTATTAAATTTTCTATTGTCTTTAATTTGTTCAATAACAAAAATATGGTAATTACTATATTTAATTTCTTCAAATAATTTATTAAAATGTTGTATTATCTTATTTAAATGATCTAATCGATCACGATATGGAATAATTATTATAAGCATTATATATAAAAATCATATAAAAATAATATTTTATTTATAAACTTTTTTATAAATAAAATAAAACTAAAATTTAATTGTTATTTTAACATCAATATCATTATCTTTTAAAAATAAATATAAAAAATACATTTCTTCTAAATCTTCTAAACTATTACGTCTATTTGTATAATTTTTTGATCCTTTAACATAATTAAAAAATCTTAAATCATTCGCATAACTAAAAATTTGAATAATAGGTGTATAATCATTATAAATATGAATACCACCTTCAGCAGTAGCTAATGATTTATAACCAGTTTCGTTATTATATTTTAAAGATAAATAATTTGAAGATTTATGTAATATATCTTTAGTATAATCATTAAATTTAGAATTATCAGTTTTCCAATTTTCATCTAAAACTTGTAATTGAACATGTTCTTTATAAGTTAATATTTTTTTATGATCAATAATATTTTTTAGAATAAGTAAAGGTGTATTATCAATAAGATCAAAAATAGAATCAAAATTTACATCACAATTTACATCACAATTGAAAATTGTGATATCTGTCCAATAAAAATCTTTAATCATTGATAAATATCGTACAGGTATAATTCCTCGTGTTTCAAAATAATATTGATCATTATCATCTTTTTGATAAACTATTGTTCGATCTTTTTCTGTAAACATATCCATTAAATAAATTGAAAAAGGCTTATATTTAAAATAAATCTTAACTTTATTAAAACTTAAATCAATAAAAATTAGATCATTATCAATATATTGATTAATATATTTTTTATCAAAATAAACTCTTTTGTTTTGAAAAGTATTTTTAATATATGTTTTAATAGATTCTTTTGTCGATATCGATGTCATTGTTTTTTTATACTTTATTTATAGAATAATATCCAATTACATTTAATAATTCAATTATTTTAAAATAATTGAATTATTAATTAAATATAATAAAAGTATAATAATTTTTACTAAAATTAAAATGGTTTATAAGTATTTAAAAAATATTTTATTACAGAATGAATTAATTTTAAAAAATAAATTAAGAGATAAAATATTTGTATTAATTCATAATTATAGTGATAAATTAATATTTGAAAATGAGAAAACTTTTTTAAAGTTTATAAAATCGGGTGATAAAAAGTTATTAAAAGAAAATAGTAAATATGGTTTTATTCATCTATTACCTTTTTTAGATGAACAAAATGAGCAAATAAGACAAGAGATCTTAATTAGTTGTGATTTAAATTTATTAGATATAAATAGAGAAACTTTATTAATGAATATAATATATCAAAATATTATTAATGAAATAAATATATTAATTAAAACAAATACAATATTAAATAGTAATACTATCAATATTCAAGATCGTGATGGTAATAGTATTTTATTATGGGCTTCATTTTATAATAATAATGATGTTATTTTAGAATTATTAAAGAATCCGTATATAAATATAAATTTACAAAATAATCAAAGAAATACATCATTAATTGTAGCTTGTTTAAATAATAATTTATCGATTGTAAAAGAATTATTAAAAGATAAAAATATAGATGTAAATTTAAAAAATAATCGAGGGAATAGTGCTTTAATTATAGCATGTATGAATAATAATTATTCAATAATTAAAGAATTATTAAAACATCCAAAGATTGATATTAATATTACAAATAATTCGAATAACAATATATTAATATTAAGTTGTTTTCAAAATAATTCTTTAATTTTTGATGAAATAATAACTAATCCAAATATTTTTATAAATAATTTTAATAATCCATCAAATGATACAGCATTAATATTTAGTTGTGCGGTAAATAATATTTCAAATGTTAAAAAATTATTAGAATTTTCAAATATAAATATAAATCAAAAAAATAAAAATGGGAATACTCCTTTAATTGTAGCTTGTATAAATAATAATTATTCAATAGTCAAAGAATTATTAAACCATCCAAATATTGATGTAAATTTAACAGATAATAAAGGTAATACAGCGTTAATTCATTCATGTATTGAAAATAATTATGCAATAATAGAAGAGTTATTAAAACATCCAAATGTAGATGTAAATAAACAAGAACTAAATCATTCAAATCCATTATTAATATTATGTCGTAAAAAAACAAATATAATAATTATTCATAAATTATTATCAAGAACTGATCTAAATATAAATTTTAAAAATAGGTTTGGTAATACAGCTTTAATGATAGCGTGTTGTAATAATGATTATATGTTAGTAAATGAAATATTACAACACCCAGATATTGATATAAATTTACAAAATATTACAGGTGATAATGCATTATTATTTAGTTGTTCGTATATAAATATAAATATAAATATAATAAAAGATTTATTATCAAGACCTGAAATAAATATAAATTTATTAAATAATAATAATAATTCAATATTACAAATAGCATCTTATAAAAAAAATTATGAAGTTATTCAAGAAATTTTAAAAAAAATTAATAATAAGGATCAACAAAAGTTATTATTAGCAAATGAAAGTGAATACGATAAAATAATAAATTTAATTAAATACGAATTAAAATAATTTAAAAAATATTCCAGATATAAATTATCGTTATAAAGAAAATAATAATTTACCAATACTATTTACAGAGATTAATACAAAATCTTTTTATTATCAAAAATCAAAAGTAATAAAATTATTAAAAAATAAAATTAAGGAAATATTAAAATATAATCCCGATAGAGAAGATTATGAATATTTTAAAAATTTTGATAAAAAAAGATGAAAAATAAATATTAATATTAATAATATTATTTAATTTAACTAAAATTTAATTAAATTAAATAAAATAATGAGTACACAAGAAATTATTTCAGTAAAAGAACTTGCTCCAATTGCGGATATAATAAAATTAATCGAAAAGTATAAAACTAAAAGGATATTTAGTACAAGAAGTGATATGAAATTATTTTTAACAAATTTAACTATACCAACTATACCAACTATACCAAAAAAATATAATATAAATTATATGCGTAATATAAATTATATGCGTGGTTTTATATATTATTTAAGAACGATACCAAATCAAGAAATAAGAAATAAAATAATAGAAGTTTATAATAATGAAGAAATTATATGGACATTTAGAAGTTTAAATAATGATGATATAAAAGCTATAATAAAAAATAATTATAATATAAATAAAAATAGATATGATTTGCCTTTATTATTATACGCTTGTAAAAATAATAATAATAAAATATTTCAAATAATATTTGAAAATGAACAATATTATAATTATATTAATAAAACTAAATTAATAAATAAACCCGTAAAAACATTAGAAAATAATTTAGTAAATAAAATAGATATAAATATACGGGATCGTGATAATAAAACACCATTATTTTATGCGTGTATAAATAACAATACAATGATGGTAGAAAAATTATTAGAATGTGAAGCTGATATAAATTTGGTATATGATTATAATTCTTATACAATATTATATCATTTATTAGAATTAAATTATATATATAATAATACATTTACTTATACTAAATGTAGTACATATATAAATGATGAAATAATAAAAAAAATATTAGAATATAAACCAGATTTAAATATTAAAACTAAAAATAATAAAACTATTTTAACAATGTTATATTATAATTATTCTAAAAATGACGATACGTGTATTAATAAATATATAAAATATCAAACGGATCTAAATTTAGAAAATTATCGAGGTGAAACTCTTTTAGTTTTAGCTTGTAAAGATAATAATATTAAATTATTTGATCTATTAATAGAATATGGTGCGAATATTAATTATAAAAATAAATATAAAAATACTCCAATACATTATGCTTGTGAATATAATAATATAGAAATTGTAGATAAATTATTAGAACAGGGTTGTGATATAAATTTTAAAAATAAAGATGATTCTACAGCTTTATTTTATGCTTGTAATAAATGTAACATAAAGATTGTTGATAAGATATTAAAAACTAAAAAATATGATACAAATGATGATTCTTTAGTAGGTGTATGTTCAAAAGCAATTAAATTAGATCATAATATTTATTATAATCGTAAAACTAATTCAAAGTATTATAATATTTATTATAATAATAATAGTAGTTATGTTAAAGGTGATAAAAATGAATATCGTGAAAGAAACTTAAAAAAAATTAGTATTATTAAAAAATTAATTGAATATGGTTTTAATATTAATCAAAAAAGTTTAAATACACCACCGCAATATAGTATTTTTAGTATTTTTAGTAATTATGATAAAAGTTACAATACAGCATCGCCATTAATTGAAGCTTGTAAAAATAATAAATTAAGTCTTGTAAATACTTTATTAAAATATAAACCCGATATAAATATTAAGGATTATTATAAAAATACTTGTCTACATATAGCTTGTGAAAATAATAACATAGAATTATTAAAACTATTATTAAATAGTAAATTAAATATTAATATTAATTCAAGAAATAATAAAAAAGAAACAGCTTTACATATTGCTTGTAAAAATGTTAAAAAGAATTTGAATATAATAAATGTATTATTAGAAAATAAAATAGATCAAAATATACAAGATTCTGAAGGAAATATAGCAATAATGATATGTTATAAAAATTTAAAAGCTAAAAGATTATTAATTAGTTATGGTACTGATGAAACTATAAAAAATAATAAAGGACAAACAATATGGGATATTGCTAAAAAAAGATAAAAATTGAATAATTTTTATAATAATATGAATATTATTATAAAAAATATGATTATTATATTAATAAATGCAAATCAAATATGATTAAACTAATAACAAATTATTATGGATCAAAATTAAGTTTTGAATTAAAAGAATTCGATCAATTAGATTATATTCGATCATTTAGAAGTAATTATTATATTGATTCAAATAAAAAAGAATTTGAGTTATTTAATATTAATTATAAAACGATATTAATACTAATAAAATATATTAAAATGAATCAAATAGAAACATTATTACTACATGAAAATATTTTACATGATTTAAATTTTTTAGGATATGAAGAATTACATCAAAAAATATCTAAATTAGATAATAAAATATTACAAGAGTATAATATTTTATTAAAAAACTATGAAATAAAGTCTAATAATATATTATTAAAAGAACAAATAATGAACGAAATTAAAAAAAATCCAAATAAATTATTATTTAGTTCAAATTATGGTTTTTTAGAATTTCTAAAAACTGGGAATTTAGAATATTCTACTATACCAATGTTTGGTTTTGTACATAAAATAAATTTAGTCGAGGATCAAGATATTCAAAAGTGTATATTAGACAATTGTGATATTCATTTTAAAGATTATGAAGAGTTAAATTGTTTAGAAAATATTATGCACGTTAAATATGGTAATCAAACAAATTATGTAACTGATGAAACAATAGAATATATTATATCAAAATATGAATTAAATGAAGAAAATCGAGAATATTTTAAAGATTTATTATTAAATGTTCATGATAAATTTAATAAACCAATAATACCATTATTAAAATGTAAATTTAATCTTATTGATTCACAAAAA
>Ga0307982_1000585_pt1 | contig 28892 bp, 22 predicted proteins | sample OrgLakmetagen989_FD_201847 | JGI IMG/M metagenome (GOLD analysis project Ga0307982, IMG submission 201847) | Saline water microbial communities from Organic Lake, Antarctica - #989 | ecosystem: Environmental > Aquatic > Non-marine Saline and Alkaline > Saline | place: Antarctica: Organic Lake...
AAAACTAACCAGAGGTCTGGTTAGTTTTTGCTCGATTTTCTTTCCTGTACTGTGATTGGCCAGAATTCAAATTTGCAAGAAATCTCAAAAAATAACCAGAATTTTCTAACCCGTAGAATAGAGCCTATAAGTAGCCACTCGCCATCGTTCGCGTAAATCTACTTTTGTCATCGATCATCGCACAGAAGGATCGCACTCCTAGTCAGCTTGCTTATCAACAACAACTGCACGTACTTACAAGCGTACGCGCGACCAAGACTCTGCCCGTGAAGTCAAGCTCGAATACCACAGCGGTAACGAAATTGGCTATTCATCACAAATTGGCGAAGCAATTTAGCTAATTCTAGTTGCATGCACCATTAGACCATAAGGAAATTATTTGCCGCTTGCTCTAGTTGAAGTCTATTCGTCGTGCAAGCAGCGTCAGTTATTGAAAGAATGCAGTCATGCAGTTGTGTTCCCGATCAAATCATGATCTCAAAGCTTCAACCTTAACTCAAACTGAGTGCGCTCGCACATCTTTCCGTTTCTCAATTGTAGATGTCGAAAAAGAATGCGGGTGATAAATCTCCAGTGAATTATGGTGAGAGTGCATCTGAAGTCATGATCTTGACCGCAGCAGCAATGGCTTTGCTTGAATGCCGATCAGCTCTGGTGGAAGGTCAAGAAGCGGCCCGCGCCTCCCACGAAAAACATGGAGGATTCATCGCCCGTGAACTGGCGCAGGCCCTCCAAACAGTGGGAAGCTATACAACGAACGAGGTGATCCTAGGAAGACCCTCTCCCTTCCTCTTCACCCCTCTCTTTCCTCTCTCACCTTTCGTCTCTTCCAATAAACACCACCATGGCCCTCTCTTTAGCAATTTTGCTGTCAATGACACGCAATCGTGAGTTCATACGGCATCTGAATGTTTTCTCGTGTCAATCCGCAGCATGAGCGCACCTCGCTCCATGTAGCCGTGATCAACGGGGACGCGGCGACGGTGGAAGTACTTGTGGCTGGTCCAATGCTGATAGATATCACAGATTCGGTAGTGTACCTTTGAGTAGAAGCATTTACACGGAATGAGTAACTTTTGAACAGTGCTGGTGGTCGTTGATATACTGATAACTTCCTCATTTCCCTTCTTTTGTGGGTGTCTTACACTTGTGACAACGACGCAAGAATGGCGCCACACCCCTTGACCTGATCGCCGATGACACTTGCCGCGGCATTTTAGAGCACCATGCTGCTCTCTATGCTTCTATCGCTGAAGATCCAACCACGCTCGTCGCCGCTACTCTTGCGCACTGCGCTACTCTCTCGGCCTCGGAGGAGCCGTTGCCTGCGACGGTGTTGTCCTTACGCGCATATCATCTTGACCCTTGTTTCCTCTGGGCCCCACCCATGGCTTGCGCTGCAGTCTTTGCGTGGGCACAACGTGTGTTCGTCGCCCAGCTCGCAGCCACAATCCAGCCCTTCGAGAAACTGCCCGACGATTGTGCTGGTGATGTCTTGGAGTTCTTTGGCATGACACACACAGAGTCCGAGCTTATTGCAAAGCATTGCTCTTCACTTGAGGCACGCGCTTGGGTGCGCAAAGTGGTCGCATCAGCAGTTGTGGTAGGTGCTCTGAAGTAAGACTGTTCGCATTGTTTAGAGCCTTTCATAACTTCTATACTGCCATCTTGTGCTGGTTCTTTCCCAGGTCACTCAGGCAAAGGCAACGGCTGACTTGGTGCCAGCAGCTCAAGAAGGCGACTTGGCGACCGTACAGGAGTGCCTTTCAAAAAAGGCCAACATTGACGTTAAAGCGGTGCGTTCCAGGTTTACTTGTGATGTAATGTCAGATGAATCATTGGTCTGTATGATTTCTTTCGTTGAAGGAGGGCTATCTTGAAGATGCCACATTGAAGGAAGACTTCAATTTTCCTTTATTGTATGGAACTTGTTTTTGACGAGGTTGAGGGAGCCATAAAGGAAGCTGAGGGTTCGTGAGTATGGAAATCATTTTTTTTTTTCGAAGTGCACCTGATCGTTAGATCACCGAAAATCTGATCTTGTCGTTTGTGAATTCTAAAAGCTGTTATGATTTATTGGAGATTTGATGGAAATTGTGTGTGGTATGGTAATTGGTTTGAGGGTTGGCATGAGTTGATTCCACCGCCGTGACATTTCGAAATAACAAAAGTCATGTTTCAGTGGAGAAGTGGCATCAGAATTTTCATCTGAATAATCCTTTTTATACATGGCCTGTTTGTCTGCGCGCTTCCTACAGTACATGTAAATTATACCCCTTCCACACATGTTTACCACCTGCTACATACCTTTATTTTGCGCTGTTGTGTCTCTCACTCTATGCACGTATAGGAGTATGACAACACAGCACTAATGGCGGCCTCTGCCAGAGATCACACCGCAATCGTACAACTCCTGGTGAATGCAGGCGCTGATAAGGAGGCCAAGGACAAGGTAGGAATGAGAGTATGAGAAAGAAAGACTTGCGCATTCATGTAGTTAAAAAAAAGGTGCTAGATTGGAGAGGCGTCACCATGGCCTCCTCTTCCTTGTCAATTCAACATGTGCGCGCCCTTCCTATTTTCAAATACTTTTCTAGTAATAGACCACTTCAAAGGATGCCAAATGCAGGGAAAATTTGTGCTTTCCTTTCTTATATGGCACTTTTTTTCTTGGAGGGTTAGAGAGGGCTAATGAAGCAGCTGAGAGTGCACGCGAGTCATACAAAAGGAAATAGAAAAAGAGAAAAAAATAAAGACTTTAGAATGCTGCCAGTGTACCTTCTCTCTCCTTGCCTCAATCATGGTGTAGTATGTAAAATCGAAAACTTCTTTCAGAATTGTATAGGTAATGTTTCGCCTTCAAAGTGGTGTCAAATTTTTGGCTCGAACTCAGGAAGACTCTGAACCTGATTTTTGTGGGGGGTTTGGTGCCATCACGCGCGCCCACATGTAGCTTTTACTCTCTCGAACACAGAGCTATTCACGCGCGTTTTCAAATTGCTCGTCTTCTTTTCATCTCTCACTACGCCTTTTCTTTTCTTATCTTATCTTATCTTTTCTTTTGATGCTCTCTTTGCTCTTTGCTCTCTATTGCTGTTTCTTCTACAGGGTGGCTACACAGTACTCATGAATGCCTCGTACAGAGGTCAAACCGCATCTGTGCGGGTCCTGGTGGAAGCAGGCGCTGACAAAGAGGCCAAGAATGACGTAAGAGAAAATGAGATAAGACCACACACCTATTTTAAAGAGGCACAAGAGTGAAAGCACCATGGCCTCTCCACGACGTTGGCTGTTCCTACGAGTATATGTACACAGGGGCGGAGCGTGCTCACGCGTTCTCGTTTTTATATTTTCCTTGTGAGTTAGCACGTTGCGAGAGTCAGATGAGAAATTCAGGATGCGCCCAATTGTTCAGAAAAAAGTCGTTATTGTTGGCTATGCCCCTTCTACTTTCATGTCTTATTCTTGCCGAACATGATGTCTAAAAATGCTTTCGAATTTAAATGATCGATTTTCGCCTTCGAAGTGGCGTTTGATTTTTGATTGTGTCTCTGGAAGACCCTGAACCTGATGGCCACTTTTCTTACATTGTTTGTGTTTTTTTTTTCGCCGCCGCGTGTGGATCTACATACGTAAGGTTTATACTCCGAGCACACATACAGACACACTTCTTTGTACTCACTTGTCTTTCTTTTCTATCACTCTATCTTTCGCTTACCTCTTTCTTCCGTCTTTTTTTGAAATGTGCCTCTGTTCTCCCTTACGTTTGCTATGGTACATCTCGCTCTCTCTATGTGTATATAGCTCAATGGCGTCACAGCGCTCATGAGGGCCTCACAGCAAGGACACACCACATGTGCGCAGGTCCTGGTGGAAGCGGGGGCTGACAAGGAGGCCAAAGATAAGGTAGTAAAGTAAATCAGACACACACGCACATGTGGTAGAAAGACGTGCTAGAGAGGGGATTTAGTGCTGTGATGGGGAAAACACTATGGCCTCTTCCGCCTCGGCTACATCACACGTGCACATGCAAAGGCATGTGTGTTTTCCACTTCATTTTCTTTCCGTTGCGAGAGAGACCTTCAAGGGGTGTCAAATGTGAAGGTGATGTATGCTTATTTTTCTTGAATTTTTTTCTGAGAGTCCATGAAGGAGCTAAAATTGCGCTGGATCCTTTTAAATCAACAAAAATTTGCCTCCACTTTATCACTCCTTGTCTTCATTGTGTCCTATGTGAAATCTGAGACTAGTGCGAAAATCACAATGGTAGGGTTTCAGCAAAAAAGTGGTACCAGTTTTTACAAGCTACTAGTAGAACTCAAGAAAACCTTGAACCTGAGAATTGTTTTTGTACATGCATTTCGCCTTTCTTTTTGCGTGCGTGTGCACCTAAATGCACACAAGCTCGCCACCTTCTCATCTTCTTTTTGTATCTTACTCGCCCTTTTTTCTTTTTGGTTTCTCTACTTTATATCTCCCTTGTGTTGTCTTTTTTTTTTGCTATGGTGTGTGTCTCTTCGCGCATGCATAGAATGGCACCACAGCGCTCATGTTTGCCTCGTGGCACGGTCACCCCTCCACTGCGCAGCTCTTGTTGGAAGCAGGCTCTAACAAGGATGATAAGGATAAGGTAAGATCGAGGGTGCATGAGAGTATCACACACAAGTGATTGAGAGGGGCACTAGAGTGTGGAGGACGCATCATGGCCACCTTACGTACAGTATTTGTTTAATGTATAATTTTCCCTTCGTTTCTTATGAGGTGTACGTCTCTCTCTCTCAATACGTGTATAGAATGGCCGTTCAGCACTCATCTGGGCCTCGTGGTACGGTCAGAGTGCTACTGCGCAGGTTCTTTTAGAAGCAGGCGCAGACAAGGAGGCCAAGGACAAGGTAAGAAGGAGGAAATAAGGTAAAATCACTCACATTCACGTTCAAATTTGCGTTTTAGATAAATACAAATTGAAATTATCATATTTTGTTATCAATTAATCCTCTCCCTACTTACCTGAATTGCGTCGTACGTGAAATCTGAAACTTATTCTCGGCTTGTTCTCCAACACAAATCGTCATATTTCGCCGTCGAAGTGTCGAAGTGGTGTCAGATTTTTGATCAGGCCTTTGGAAGACTTTGATCTTGAGAATATATTCTTTGGTTCTTTTTCTTATTTCGCCTGTGCGCGCCCACATGTGATTTGCACACCTCGCACACAGAAAGCCTCATGCTTTATCTTGACTCGTCTTTTCATTTTTCACTCACCCTCTCGTGTTCTGTCTCTTCTTGTGTCGTGCTTTTGCTCATCCTTTGATGTTTGATTCCATTTGCTATGGGATGTATGTCTTTTTTTACGCACTAATAGTTTGGCCGCACAGCACTCATCTGGGCCTCGTGGCACGGTCATACCGCCACTGCGCAGGTCCTCTTAGAGGCAGGGGCCAACAAGGACGATCAAGACAATGTAAGAAAAAGGAAAGAGAAAGGACCTATGACACATGTACATGTTGGTGAAGGAGGTGCTGGAGTGAGGAATCATATGGGCTTTTTGTCTTCACTGTTCTTCATGTGCGCACGTGCTGCTATTTTCCTTGCTAAATTATTTCAAGTGTTTCTATGAGACATATACTTACCTCGGAATTCAAATAGTAGAGTTCCACTTTTCGTGACATGCTCAGTCCTACTTATAATACTATTTTTGTCATGCTTTCTGTGTTTTTGATGTATGTGCCCGTTGTTGCCGTACCTACACACAGGATGGCAAAACAGCCTTGGTCGTCGCTAATCAACGAGGCAATCCTGCAGTGGTAGCCCTCCTCAAGAAATGAGAAAGACGCGATTCTAATGCACGATTATAAGCAAATATTGTGTTCGAGATTTCAGGATGTCTCATCAATCATTCTTATCTCCTCTACCGGCCTCTATCTCACCTGAAATATGCGAAATCCCTTGAACGGAATACGCGCAACACATATAGATCACTTGTATGTCTTTTCAAAGTATTACCTTTTTTGCTGTCTTTTCTTCGTGCCTATAGACAAGGCCGAACTCTAATAATGGCAGTGAGAAAGCAGTATATATATAGAGCGAGATAATGAATACCAGAAAAGGGGCATTGGCTCTTAGCGACAGCGACAGCAACAAAAAAGCGAAGATAAGGGGCAATCTTCTTGTCTGCGATGAAAGCAGCAACTATAAAACTAGCGAGTGAAGGCACCTCCAAGACTAAAATCTGAGGACCACAGATGTAATGGCTTTGAGGTCCTTCGCTAGAACTCCAGGCGCAATTGGCTTGTGCCTAGTAACCGGCTTCTTTTGATTTCGTGATTTTTTATTAAGTATTCGAGCTCGAACTAATACAAACCCAAATAACACAGAAGCCAATGCTGCGGGCAGAAGTGTACGCGAGTGCGTTGCGCGCAAGTCAAAATCGTAAAGAGGATAGAGTGCAAAGAGCAGGAAGCTTAATACTTCCAGCCACCTCTGAAGTGGAAAGCGTTCATGGATTCTTCTTGAAACCAGACTCAGGTCGTTTCTGCGTCTATTTCTGCATTGAAGAGAGCACACCTTTGTTCAGCCTCGAGGGCACCCGAGCCAGGAACCTCCGCTTCGCTTCTGGTTAAATCTGGTGTCACACCGAGGTGAACGCAGCTGTGGTTAAGTGGCCAGTTAAAGTATGAACAAGTCGCAAGTTAATTATAAGACCCTTTCGGAGCACCCGTTTCTGTCCGCAGCATTGGCTTCTATGTCATTTAGGTTTATACAATATCAGGTGCCCGCGCGATGCACGGTTTCGAAGCAATGTGTTTGCTGCGGAGCAGTAGGTGCGTATTCTTAGCATCTCAGTGCGTGGCCTCGAGATGCCCGTGGATGAGTGCCCTTATATTACCCGTGGTGCGTGCCGCCTTGTTTTTTCTTTACTGCACTTCTGAGCATGTACAATAGATCTATTCTACAGCACTGTAAGTAGGTACAAAAAGGGCGGACACCAACGAACGAACGTGCGAACGAAACAGCAATGAATATATAGGATTAGTTCGAGTCCGAGTTCCCTGAGGGGGGAGAGGGACTAATAATTTAAATAGAACAAGTTCAGGTGCCCGCGCGATGCGCGGCTTCGGAGCAATGTGTTTGCTGCGGAGAAGCGGAGAAGTAGGTGCATGTTCTTAGCACCTCAGTGCGCGGCCTTGAGATGCCCGTGGGTGAGTGCCTTTGTATTGCCCGTGGTGCGTGTCCCTTCTTGTGCCCGTGGTCCGCCTTGTGTGTTTGTTTACTGCACATCCGCACATGTACAACAGAACTGTACAGTAGTACAGTACAAAAAGAAAGGGCGGATACCAACGAACGAACGAACGAACGAACCACGAACGAAATTCCATTTAATAGAAAGGATAATACTATACTACCTACTAGCTAGCCGGCGTTAAAGGAGCCCCCAAGACCAAATTGGAAGCCTGGCTCGGGGTTAGTATCCTATATATTACATTCCTGGGCCCGTATGCTGTATGTTGGAAAAGAACAAGAGAACTGTTTTGGGACAGCCGCGCACCAACGGGAAGGCGGACAGTGGGCACAACAAAAGTGCGCTACAATGCGCTCAGAGCACAGAAGACGCACCTCCTGAGCCGGCTTTTTGTGTGCTATAGCACAGTTATTCTGCGCTTGTAACTACCGTAAGCGGTCTCTACGTCCTAGCCCCTTAGGACACTTTTTTACTATTTTCACAACAAGATATAAATTATAGTTTTACTGAGCAACATCTTGAAGCTTTTGATTATGATGTCACGGAGGTCTTATTAGAGCGCACTCTGATTAGTTATAGGTTCCCTACACATAAAGCTGTACTATATTCCATGTACTCCCACCTCTTAGCCGTCTAACCCTTGCTCCTCGGGGCCAGTGTCAAAACCATGCTATGATAGTCATTAAATTCAGTCCCCAGGGGCTCAGAAAAAGCCCGACGACCCTCAATATCTCCACAATGTTTAACTGCTGCCATCGTTCTATCGTCCATCTCACCAATACTACTCGGGCATGTGCGCCTGATTAGCTTCTTAGGTTTAGTTTGCGCTGCTTTGCTTTTCTTCTCTACCAGTTAGTCTTGTAATTCCGGCCCTTCGGGGCCTGTCTCAAAAGGGAAAGAAATCAGATGTACACGCCAGAGTGGCTATGGAAGTGATGATAACGATCCAAAGTGGCTCGCTTTTCCACGCTCTGAAACTATTGCTCAAAAGAAGAATTCCACCCACAGAGGAGCTGGCAACAAAGAAGTCTCTCAGGTGATCCAGCCAGAAGAAGAGTCGCCCAACCTATAGCACTTGCGTGGCTCCATTTGCGTGCAAGCTTCTGGGCTTGAACATGGCTTTGGCTTCCAAAAAGCCAATGTTGTAGAGCAGCAGCAGCGGCGGCAGCTTTAGGTGAAACATTTGTAGGAGCTTCGGGGGGCCCTTGTTGCCGTTGTGCTTGGTCAGTTTTGGCGACGCAAAAGTCCTTGTTGGTGGCTTTCCAATGAGCCTTCTGACAATCCTTGCTACAGTACACCACAAGACTACATCGGGCGCAAGCTGAAAGCTTGGAAGCACCGCCGCTGCTATCAGACACAAGGCAATTACTAAAGACTCTACTTGATGAATATCTCTTGTTTATTTCGATAACGTTTACGGAAGACGCCCCAGCAGCAGCTTGCTCCTAAATGTAGCAGTACAAGTGGACCCGAAAATGAAGAATAGTAATGCAGCACGACAACAAAATTATAACCGCTTGGGAAGCGATGGACTGTCCGCCTTACCCCTGGCCCGATATCTTCATTGCTTTCTCGGCGGACATTACAGAATGAGCTTACTCAATGAGCCCAAGGATGCTGGGTTCGTCGGTGTCGGGGGCTGGTTGCTGAGCGCAATGTTTCAAACTTTTTTTGAATTCTAAAAACTTCTGGGTGAAGAGGAAGGAGTGAGGAGTCGTCAGTAAAGCGATTCTGACGTAATATTATATTGGGACACTTTTTAAAAAAATAGTCGTCGCTCATCTCATCAGCTTATACCTTTCACATTTGCCTCGTTGCTTCTACTAGGCGGCTCTCTATCTCTATGCATGCATGGCACCACCTTAGATTCTCCGTAGCACTACTGCAGACAAGTTTCTTTCATCCCAGAATAGGTACTGGCTAGAGGATCACAACAAGCTGCGATATCAACTCGAGATGCCATTACGATGAAGTTGTGAAGACGGAAAGTCGTAAGTAGGTTAAGACAAGCCATCTCCTTTTTAAGTGTCGTCAACGCAACTTGAGAAGAGAAGATCTTTCGTAAAATGAATGTGGAAGACAGCGGGGACCTAAACCAAGCATCCACTCTTCGTTCCTTCGAGATACTCGAGGCTTCGAAAGGAACTAGCGATGGTGGCGACACCGACTTGGACTGCTCAGATGGCGAAGAATGGATGTTAAAGAGCCCAAGCGAGCGCAATTCAATTACTAGTGAAAGGAGACCTCCAGCTGGAGTGCTCAGTTCAGCTGGGCTTGACGACCAGGATTACGTTGACAGCGACGATGAGGCAGGCAAGACGCCAAGAGCGGCTCATAATATGATGAGTAGAAATGAAGCGGGAGCTAGTGCCAAAATCGGTGGTAAAGGCCCTGTCATTCCCAGAAATGATTCAGCGGAGCTATCAGTTCAAAAGAGTGAAGGCTTCCCTCATCAACCTCATGAACCACGCGTTGCCGGTGATAGTGAGCCGGGAAATGGTGACCTTCATGGCGCCATATCGAGATCGGCTAAAGAATTAGCAGGGCAGGTTGCGATTTCATCTTCCTCGAATAGCACTATCACAGATGAGTCGAATCTTGGATCAATCTCGGGGATGGTTTCAATTCGGAACCAATTTATCGTGCCAGGCGTTGGATCTGGCGCTATGTTAGTTAACGATGATGCGCTGATGACAGAGATGGTGCCTCCAGAACCAGTAGGTAGCTCTGACGCCGTCACATCTGTTTCGACACAGCTTCATCCGAGTACAGGTGGCGCTGACGCTAGCAGTAGAGTGCTTAATTCATCAAATGTTTCGCTAGCCGAAAGCGATGCTTCATATCCGCTGGTGCCTCCAAAACCAGTAGGTAGCTCTGACGCCGTCACATCTGTTTCGACACAGCTTCATCCGAGTACAAGTGGCGCTGAAACTAGCGATAGATTGCTTAATTCATCAAATGCTAGACTGGCCAAAAGTGATGCTTTTCAAGCGCCTGAGTGCAGTCAGGTTGATCCTGTCGACAACCGTGACGAGAAAGTTCATTCAAAGAATACACTCAAGCGGCCTCGCGATATGAAAGAAACCGTGGCGCAAAGTAGAGTCATGCCTGGTGCTACTGTTTCGTTGTCTGTCCCTGACGCTCCTTTGTCAGGTTCCTCGCAATCAGAGTGCATTCGCGCGGACCCCTTTGCTTCTAATGCTGGTGCTCCGTCTCGACGCCGCGCCACTCCTTCACCCGACTACCAGTCTCGCTCCAGCGCGAGCACGTCTCGTCGTGCTTCATCGTATGACGCACAGAACTCACACCATAATGCCAAGCGCGCGAAGGTTGACAATTCAAGGGCCGTTGGTCCCTCTAGCACGTTACAGCCAAGGCCCGATAAGCGCAACAACGAATCCGCAGCTCCCAAAGCGATTGTTCCTTTGGTCGAAGATACTTCTGAAGCAAATGTAATTCCTGAGGCACGGACCACGGAAATTAGTGTTTCAAATCAGCAAGGAAGAGGCCCCAGATCACTGCACTTTGAGCGCAGCAGGAAACTAAGCCAGGAAGACCTTCAAGTGGATGTAGCGAAGAAGCACGAGGTTGAACCCCGCATTGGAACATGTGCGACGGGTGCAGCAGATCGCGATGCGCCGCTTTCGAGATCTGGCAGAGCATCAATTGCAGCTTCATTGCCTTCGTCATCTTCGTCGTCTTCGAGTTCGTCATCTTCGGAGTCGGAGTCATCCGAGGAGGAATTAGAAGGTAGTTGGCAAGCGCCTGTTGTGCGGCTTCCGTTATCAGCGTCTGAACCGGCGACATATTCGATCAGCACACTCAACCGGCTTTGGCCTCGACTTGATACATTTCATCGACAAATTTTAAATTGGAGGCCCGTCAAGGATCCTCGGGGAAGCGTATGCCTCGTGAATGACCTCGCAGAGAAATGGGAACAAAGCATTCGGGACGACTGCGAGGCCTCATCTATGCGTGGTTCAGCGTCTGCTTCTGAGCCTACGCCTTTATCATCATCATCATCGTCTGCCTCGGCAACTACGCTGAAAGCCGAGCTCCTTCGTTATCGCGGGCGGCTCATGCGCTTGTTCTTCAACGAGTGCTTTCATCGCGCGAACGCGGAAACTCACGAACTTTTCGGGAACGCAGGGAAGCGCTCAAAAAGCAAGTCGACTTCGTTCAGCTCTAAAGCTACGGTCACAAGAATAGCAGTTGACGAGCGTGGAAGTGGGGACCTAACCTTCTTGAAGCTTATTTTGCCGCGAAACCTACGAAGGACGAAACCTTTTCCTGGAGACCTTGTGTTGCTGTCAGAACTAGTAGACGGCAACGCTGACAAGTCTACCAAAGGCACTTATTTTTCTCTTGGAATTGTTCCTCAATTCAATCCATGGATGCCATTAGATCTCGAGGCAGCGTCAGCTTTGTTGGAGCGACGGCTTGAGAGTCGACCACGATCTGGAAGCGGCGCCCAGGAAGAAATGCTTCTCAAAGAGCCGGCCAATGCAAACGACATCCTTTGGGTTTGCGTGCGGTCTTCTGATCGGTTTCCTGCGCGGTTAACGGTTGATTTCCTGGCGTCTTTACAGACTGAGAGGTGAGGATAGATTGGATACTTGCTGTTGTGTTGACATTGCATACATAATTGGTTTACATGCACCTGCGCTGTTTTTGTTCTGGTTTTCCTTTCCTTTACAGCCGCGAATTCCAAGCTCTTCAAAGCGCTGACCACTTGTCACTCTGGGTGAAACAAGCACTTGCCAGTGAGTCTTGCCTGCCTGGAAATATGCAGGAGACATCTCCTCCGGGTGATCATGCACGGCCACCGTCCATTCCAAGTGAATTGTGGGATGCTTTACGGGCTCGTTTCAATCCTGCTCAAATAAGAGCAATCAGCTCGGCCTCGCGAGGCTCCCCAACTGGATGCACCATAATTCAAGGGCCTCCTGGCACAGGTAAAAGAGCTACAACTCGTTTCTTGAAGCTTATTTTGATACATTTAATGGTAAAAAAATAACTTGAGATTGAATGTTGGATAGGCAAATCTACTACGGTGTTGGGCGTTCTGTCTGCATTCTTGGCGGGAGCTGTGCCAGCGCCACCGAAAGGAAGTGCGCCGAACGCATCGTCGTCGTCGTCGGAAGCGACGTACGGAGCTGCTCAAGTTGGAGGCAAAGCCGCCAAAGTCGTGGCTGGCTCAACCTACGAGTCCCGGCGCGCGAGCAGCTTCGACGACACTTCTTTGCCCAACCTGGCCCGCCACGTGCACGACCTGCGCGTCCTGGTGTGCGCCCCCTCCAACCGGGCCCTCGACGAACTGGTCAGCCGGATCCAAATTAGCGGGCTCACTGGCCGCCAAGGGCAGAAGTGGATTCCGAACGTGGTTCGCCACGGCCACCAGGCGTCCTTTCGAGAAACCGAACTCGACACCATGGTGCGTGTACCTAAAAGTCCTTCATTTCAGTAGTCGCTTGCTATGCTCCACTCATGATAATGTATGAAAGTTGCTTGTTCTGCCGTCTTAGACATTTTGTTTAGAGCATTCTTATCATTTTTACCAATTGGGGATCTTCTTCTCAGGATGAAAACCGACGTGGACTCTCCCAAATGGCTGCACGAATCAACTTGGAAACTTTGGTCGAACTGCGAATGCGCAAGCCGTCTCCCACTTCGCACGATCACATTGCTGGACGAGGGGGCCCTGCTGGGCTCAGCAGCACCCACAAGAAGCTGAACAACCACGCGGAGAAAGTGATTGCGCACACTCCCTTCGTGACCCCCGCTGCGATTCGACGCCAAGTGCTACGCGACGCACACATTGTCGCCACGACTCTTTCGGGAGCGGGATCGAAGGTGCTGTGCTCTGTTTCATATGTGCCCGCTTCTATCTTATCGTTCAACATTCACTCGCCTTTTTTTTTTAAACACTTCATCACGCCACCAAAGCTAACGGTCGACGCGTGCATACTTTGGCAGGACATCATTGATGCCGTGCTCGAAGGGTACTTGAGTTTCGACGCCGTGGTCGTGGACGAAGCAGCTTTTGCCACTGAACCATCGTCGCTGATTCCGCTGAAGTTTTTGCTGGGCTTTTCCGAACCAACCAGCGCAGCCAAGGGCATGGTCATGTGCCCTGCCCCAGGATTGAGCGCTACCCTAGGGTCGTCAACCGGCTCCAGAATGACTTCCAAGAAGCGAGCTGTCGACAGCGCGGGGGCGGCCAGTTTGTCAGCGTCATTAGTGTTGATTGGAGACCCTGTGCAGTTGGCGCCGATTCTTTTCGCCCCCACTCTGGTCCCAGGTGGCCTTTCGGTGTCTCTGATGGAAAGATTACAGTTGCAGTACATGCGTGGAAGTCGTAACGCTGAAGCAGAAGCCGTGGTGATGTTGAACGAACAATACCGCATGCACCCTGACATTGTCCGCTGGCCGTCGGACACTTTCTACGGTGGTCGACTAGTGACAGGCCACCGCGCAGTGAGCGCCACAGAGACGTCGTTGCTCAGTGCTTTGTTTAGCCACCCTCTTTTTGCTCCATACCTAGTGCACGACTTGAGCTTCAGCACTGAAGAGATGATTTCGTCGGGCTCAAAGGTGAGCTTAGGACTACAGTAGAAACGTGCATACGTGTAATGTATTACATCATATGTTGATTTTCATTTACCTAGTGATGTTTTTTTTTTCACGCCTTCCATATCCTCTGCGTTGCTTCTTTCTTTGCTGCTTTAATAATGTTTCATCGCAACAAGAGCAATCTGGAAGAAGCCCGTTACGTGGCCTCTTTAGTGGTCCTCGCAGCTCAGCTCATGTCCTCAGCGAGTCAACGCAGCCACGAGCCACCCAAAACCTTGAGCATTGGCGTCATTGCGCCGTACGCGCGCCAAGTCGACGTGATTCGCTCGTCGTTGACCAAAGCTCTGCAGCATGCCGGCTCGCAATTTCCTCTAGACGTGGAAGTGTCAACGGTGGACTCGTTTCAAGGACGCGAAAAGGACATCATCATTTTGAGCTGTACTCGGTACGTGCTTTATTTTGCTTTCATATTCGTCTCGTGATCAACCCCTCAAGTCGAACATTCACATTTTTTCCACAACCCTGTTATTTTCTTTCACATATGCTTTTCTCGAATTATTCGATCATGAATGCAGAGCTGCGCAAGAGGCAAAAAACCGTTCATCGAACTTTCACGTCAAAAGAGTTTTGCCCACTTCCATCGGCTTCTTGAAAGACCCTCACCGGCTCAACGTGGCTTTCACCCGCGCCAAGCACTGCTTTTTGGTGGTCTGCAACGGTGAGCTCATGATAAGGGACCCCAATTGGCGCACGATGTTGCGCGACGCCAGCTCGAGGGGCCTCATGGAGTATTGGCGAGACAAAGCCGACGCTAGAGCGGGCATGACAGCAGAAGGTCGGCCCAGAACTGGGAAACAGACGCAGCAACAGCAACAGCAGCAGCAGCAGCAGCAGCAGCAGACTCCAACAATCGAACCCTTGGCTCACAGAGGAAATGACGGGAAAGGGTTCAGCAGCAATTGCCACGTGTGCAGACAGCCTGGCCATGGATCGTCTTCGTGCCCACAAGGAAAGGGTACCAGTAGCGTTGGCAAAGGTGATTCCAGCACTCCTTTCAGAAGTTACGGCAGCGGCAAGGGTATTGACAATAGAGGCATTGACGGCAAGGGCAGCAATCCACCATGGAACATGGGTGGAAAAAACTCCCTTGGCAAAGGTGGATGGGTTGGCAGCAAAGGTGGATGGAGTGACGGCAAAGGTGGTAAGGGTTTTTCAGATGGCAAAGGTGGGAAAGGTTTCTCAGATGGCAAAGGTGGAAAGGGTCTTTCAGATGCCGATGGCGGAAAAGGTTTCTTTGTTGGCAAAGGTGGAAAAGGTTTCTTAGACGCCGAAGGTGGAAAAGGTTTCTTTGATGGCAAAGGTGGAAAAGGATTCTCAGATGCTGAGGGCGGAAAAGGATTCTTAGATGCTGAAGGTGGTAAGGGTTTCTCAGATGGAAAAGGTGGAAAGGGTTTCTCAGATGCCGAAGGCGGAAAAGGTTTCTTTGATGGTAAAGGTGGAAAAGGTTTCTTAGACGCCGAAGGTGGAAAAGGATTTTCAGATGGAAAAGGTGGAAAAGGTTTCTCAGATGGAAAAGGCGGAAAAGGTTCCTCAGACGGCAAAGGTGGAAAAGGTTTCTCAGATGGCAAAGGTGGTAAGGGTTTCTCAGATGCCGAAGGCGGAAAAGGTTTCTTTGATGGTAAAGGTGGAAAAGGTTTCTTAGACGCCGAAGGCGGAAAAGGATTCTTAGATGCCGAAGGTGGTAAGGGTTTCTCAGATGGAAAAGGTGGAAAAGGCTTCTCAGATGGAAAAGGCGGAAAAGGTTCCTCAGACGGCAAAGGTGGAAAAGGTTTCTCAGACGGTAAAGGTGGTAAGGGTTTCTCAGACGGCAGAGGAGGAAAGGGCGGTGGCAAAGGGGGGCGAAAAGGTGGAAAAGGGGGCGACTCTCGCATGCCTCCACACTATGGAAAGGGGTACAATGGTGCGGCTGCTGACTACACCAACATGGACAGCTGAACTAAGCGCGCATAATACCAGTAGCCGACTGTTTTCTTTCTCTATCGCTATAAATTAGGCAGCCGCCTCTTGCAGCCTTCTCTATTGTATCAACAGGGAGATTTCGAAATGAAAGGGAAATTCCAGGTAGTTCTCGTACATATATTACTATAAAAAGGCAAAGGGCCGAGAGCTAAGAGCCAGCTGCACTGCAATCCGGGTTCTCCAAGCAAGCTCCCCATTGCCCTATACGTTCCTTATCATGCCTAAGGAAACTCTTATGGTACTCGTATTGGATCTAAAGATCGAATTCCTCGAACCGAGTTATTACGATAACTGGTATTTTGCTGAATTGAAATGGGTTCGATTTCGAGTATACATCTCTCTTCTCTGCTGCTGCTGCAAAGAGATATCAGCAAACAGCACGAGGTTTAGCATGGGCGAATCCTGAATCCTCCAGAGAAGTCTGAGTAGGCAAATGTATTGATTTCTTATTCCCACGAACCCTGAAGAATATGCGTACCGCATACCGCACACGGGAGAGTCATGCACTAGACGAAACCTCAGTAAAACCATCCAAGCTTCTTCTTATACCCCCACCAATCTACTTCCACAACCAGGTAGCTCTGCACACGTCAACCGCGCTACCAGAATCGGTAGTTCTCCGTAATGTCGACGCGCGGCCCGAACTGTCAGCGAAGCAATCCAAACGGGCTCCGCAGGCCCCACCGCCATCAAGATACTCCATAGTACCCGCTACGGGCTGCGACGGCGCCGCCGCAAGCTCTTGGAAATTGACACCACGGGCCGTGGCGGCAGCATCGGCGGCGAAGCTCAACAAGCTCCCGTGATCCAAATGGTTGGCCATGTTCATGTGATGTGGCAGCACAGTTTGCGCGAAGATGGGTGCCTTTTCTGTCGCTGCCTTCAAAGCTGATAGAGCAGTATCTGAAAATTCTGGCAGTTTTTCATCGATGCACATTGCCAAGCCTGGTGGCAAAGTTTCGGGAGCCAAATTCTCGCGTTCCTCATCTTCAAAAGGGAGCCCTCGCTTTATAGTACCGTCTACCTGCACCCGTACAAATGTCCTCGCAACAGTTGCGCACATAACGCCAGTACGACTGTCAATGAGCGAGCCGGCAAAGACCACAGAAGACTTTGACAAGCGTTGAATGAAGAGCTCTGCCTGCATTTCCTCGCTTGACGGCCAAGAAGTTGATGCAATAAAAAAACTCTGTTTCACGCAGTAAAAGTCTACGCCCTCGGCAGCAGCGCGAGTTTGTAAGCCCAGCCGGTTTAAGCACGCGAAGTCGAACTTGCGAAGCACTGATGCACCACGTAAGATACCGCAAGGGGCAATGTCGATGGGGGCAAGCGGCGTAGGCCATCTATTTGGATATGCTAGGTTGGCTCGAGATAGTCGTAGAGTTGAGGAGCGCATATTGAGCTGAAGTTGTGAACTATGTGTTTGCTGATGCTATGAATTTTTGCTCGGTGATGTGGCGTGCAGTAGTTCCCCAAAATCGACAACTTCTAACTACTAGTAGCTAGGCCCAAGCAACAGTACGTGTTGATTATAGGAGATGCACGTTATGATAGGTTGTGTTGTCCTGTGCACGGCATTTAGCAGCGTGAATTGAATCACAAAGTAGTGGGTGTTCAAGCTAGCTACAGAGTAGTACAATCTGTAGCTAGCTTGATCAGTACAGAGCTGTTGTTCTGTTGTTGGTTGCTGTGTTCCACTCCCCATCGTTCGTAAATCTACGCACGTACAAGGCGTATCTTTACCCTTGTACGTGCGTAGATTTACGCGAACGATGGGGAGTGGCTGTGTTCGACGTGTTCAATTTCAGTACAGTACTGTACTTATATGGGGTCGTTGGGTGCTAAGTGCTAAATTAAGTTAGTGCGAAGTGCTAAACGCTAAATGCTAAGTCAAATACTTCGTAGGAGCTAGAAGGTATACTGGGAGCTGGAGTACCGGAAAGTGAAGAGTTATTAGCTAGGCTGCTGGCTACTTCCAATGAGTGTTTTTTTTTTCTATTCAACACAGCGATAGCAACACATTAGCACGGGTTAAAAGCCAATTCAGCCAATATAGTAATTTACGTCAGTAGACTTAGTAGAGAGCGTTAATTGCTACTGTAGATACAGTTCCTAGACAGCAATAACAAATCTACCTGCTTCATGCGCTTCGCGCTGACTTTTGCGCTATGAGCTTGGCCCGTCGTCAAGTGGGGTTTTGTCCCAGAGTAATCCTATCATGGCTTCTCATAACAATGCTAGCTGCTGCCACTCAAGATTATGGCGGAGACTGCCCCGCTGTTGCCCCATCTTGGCAACCACTACCAGGCGAAGCAAATCCTTTCTGCATGGTAAGCAAGCATACTAGAATTCTAATATGACGGAGGTCATCACCCATCTTTCTAACGCAATCACAGGATTCCTCATGGAACCCCTCTTCTTACGCGTTGCCTGAAGGTTTAGGTTAACAGTACATCTTTTGGGCCCTTGCTACACCTCCTGCGTATCATGTAACTAACTTCTATACTCCTCTCATCTCTATGACAACCTTGTCTGCTTCTAGATTTCCCCAGGGTCACTTTGCGTGAATTCGAGCCATTTCATGCACCGCAGCGCCGAAGTGGGCTGCACCTCAGCTTTTTCTTACAACATAATACACGCACATCTCTCGCCAGCAGCAGCAGCAGCAGCAGAACGAGCACTCAATAGGGGCTGCCAGGATCCTAGATTTTCATTTTCGGTCGATACGATGAATACCTTACAACAACCAGGTGAAGGCAATGCAAGCCGCACAATCAATGCGCGGCCACTTGCATTTTTATTCGACACGGGCGTGGACCGCGCTGTCCACGGACACTTCATGAGCAAATTGATGCAGCTGTGGGCGCTGGCAAACACCGGCACAACAGTGTCCCACGTGGTTCTCTTTCGGCGAGGGTTTAGCGGCGCTGCCAAATCCTCCATGTCGGAAGCCCAGCAGCAGTTGCTGAAGTTGGTCACGGAGGCCATTGCTCAAAAGCAGCATGACAACTTTGAAACCTCTGGAAAAGGCGGAGCGCGCAACTTAGCATCGAGTAGCAGCGGATCACTACCGCTGATCTGGGCAGGCGACATCGCGCAGACGGCAGGCTCTTTGCGGACCCTGTGCTTGGGCCATGCCACTTTAGGCACAGGGTACGAAAACCTCGTGGGATCCCCGGGTGCAGCACGCTCGTTTCGGGCGCTGTTGAATACAGTATTTCCTCTGAAGCCTGAACAAGAAGAATTTTCTGCTACCCAATCGTCTCCTCATGAACTCGTATCAAAACCATCAGCTCAGGTGGGTGGCCGTTCGAACAATACTTCCTGTCCCCCTCCGAGTGTGCTGCTGTTGCACCGAGGCCACGGCAGCTCTGCACCGCGGCGAGTGGTGAACGTAGACGCAGTGCGCGATGCCTTAAGCGCTGCCGCAACCGAGCTCGGTATTGTATTGCCACCATTAGTGGAACGGGAGGCGGACGAAAAAATGTCTCTCGAAGCACAGGTGGAGCTGTTTCGGTCATTTGGACTTCTGTTCTCATCGCACTCGTCAGCCTTGAAAAATTTAGTGTTTGCGGCACCCCACGCTGCGGTTGTAGAAGTGCAGCCAACTCAAACGATGACAAATGCATTCTTGATAGACGTGCATCACTTTGACGTGCACTACAAGATATCCAAAGGTCACGCGCCAGTGGGCTGCGGCACAGGAAGTGGAGAAAGAAATACAGGCAATGCGTCCATCAGAGCAGATGACTTTCTTGGGGTTGCCTACGACCCCCGTCGCAAGAAATGGCGTTCTTCGATTCGAATGGGCCGCCGGGAAAACGTGTTAGGGTTCTTTGACTCATCAGAAGCAGCTGCGCGGAAGCATGACGTCGTTGCAATTTCGATGGGGCGAAGCACATTGAACTTTCCACTTCAACAGCTCCGAAGCGGCACTGGCAGCAACGAAATAGCAAGCAAAATTCTTTCACGATGGGCCTGGAAGTGTAACGTTGAAGTGGACCCAGGTCTCCTCACTGCGAGCCTTATCACTGTGCTCAAGCAACAGCAAGATCACTGCCCAAAGTTATGGCCTAAATCCTGAGCTCGATGCATTTAACGAACTAACTAATTATTGGATGAGGCAAGTGCGTTAACTAAGGGAGGCTTACTAAGTATCACCCGATGTGCGTTTATGTGAACTATGCGCCATGCTTCAGGTGAAATCACTCCCAATTATATTAATGTTATTCTACGAACCCGAACTCGAAATAACGCAAACCCAATGGCAATGGCACGAGTGGGCAATGACATAGAAGTAAATGTTACGGAAAAAAATATACGTGCGTGCGTTCCATTCCGCTCTACGCAAGTCGAAATCGTTAAAGGAAGTCGTATAAAGAGGGGAAAGTATAATACTCCAGCCCACTCTGCAGTTGGATCTGTTCATGAAATGATTTTTGAACCGGAGTTCAGTCGCTTCTAGAGAGAGAAGTAGAACGAGAGGAAGCTAGGGCAACATAATACTCCAGCCCACTCTACAGTTGGATCTGTTCATGAAATGATTTTTGAACCGGACTTCAGTCGCTTCTAGAGAGGGAAGTAGAACGAGAGGAAGCTGGGGCAAATCAAAGAGCTCAGGGATACCAGGAATACTCAAGAAGAGACAGCCAACTCACAAGGAAAGCTTTCGGGTCCGCTGTTTTCTGGATATAACTAAGCGAAAGCGAAAGCGAAAGCGAAAGCGAAAGCGAAAGCGAAAGCGAAAGCTTCAGTGTCTATTTCTGCATCGTATTGTGTATTGTATGTAAGAAATTTGTACTAATATGATACCCAAATTTTCGACATTGATATAATTTTATAGCATCCTATATATTCACATCTCGACGTAGGTTTACGAACGATAGGGAGTGCTATATATTATAAAATGGAATATAGGTACAGTACAGTACAGTACAGACAGATTGTTGTATATGTGCAGATGTGCAGTAAACAAAAACACAAGGCGGGCCACGGGCACAAGAAGGGACACGCATCACGGGCAATACAAGAAAACTCATCCACAGGCATCTTAAGGCCGCGCACTAAGGTGCTAAAAACACGCACGTACTGCTCCGCAGTAAACACATGAAACACATGGCTCCGAAACCGTGCATTGCGCGGGCACCTAAACTTGTATTTAGGTCATCCTTTCTATTAAATGGAATTTCGTTCGTGGTTCGTGGTGGTGGTGGTGGTGGTCGTCGTCGTTTTTTATGTACCTACGTACAGTACTGTAGCACAGATTTGTTGTACGTGTGCAGATGTGCAGTGAACAAAAACACCAGGCGGACCACGGGCACAAGAAGGGACACGTGCCACGGGCACTACAAGGGCACTCACCCACGGGCATCTCAAGGCCGTGCACTGAGGTGCTAAGAACATGCACCTACTCCTCCGCAGCAAACACATTGCTCCGAAGCCGCGCATCGCGCGGGCACCTGAACTTGTTTGAGTAACGTATGTTTGTGGGCCTTCAGCAGCAAGCCTAGCCTGCCTGCCTTCAAATCCTTCAAGCCTCAACCTCTCAAGTCTGTCTCAAGAGACTAGGACTCAGGACTCAGGACCCTCGGAGTCTCAAGTCTCAAGCCTCAAGCTCTCAATTTACTACAGAGACGACAGAAGCTACAGCGAGAAGACCCAATAATCTCTCGCCTATTTTCAGCTAGCGAGATGACCCGGCAATCCCTCGCCCATTTTAGTGAGCCATGTCTGCTGAAAAGACCATTGATGAGCGTACGCCAGAGGTAACCTACTTATGCAGTAGCATCGTACGACATGGAAGAGATGAGATGATTTAGAACATTTTTTTGCTTTCACGATCGACTTCGGCGACGCTGGACAGCTCGGGCGGTTTCCTATTATCTAAAGCGAGGGCATGTGCGTTTGTGGTGTAACTAGGCATTTTCTACTATGACCACCGAGAAGAAAAGTAAGAAGGGCACAATCCCCTACAATAAGGTATGCGATAACTGTTCTGCGCCTGAAGGAAGCGACGGTGTTCCTAAACTTTCAGCTTGCGCCCGATGTAGTCTCGTGGTGTACTGCAGCAAGGACTGCCAGCGAGCTCATTGGAAGGCTGGTCACAAGCAGCGCTGCATTGCCAAAGCTGATCGAGCGTTACAACAGGAGGCTCCTTTGGGTGCTACATACAATGAAGAAGTCAGTAAGACTACCAAGGGGGAGGAGTGCAGCATCTGTTTGGACCCGCTCGACGAAACAACGTCCTGCACTCTAGAATGCACTCACACATTCCACGCGACCTGCGTAGCAGAGTTGCGAAAATTTAGAGTCAAGCAAACCTGCCCTTTGTGCCGCACTCCACTGCCACCAGGCCCTGAAAAGCTGTGCGACGACGCCTTCCTGCGCTACGTGGCGGTTTATCGACAGGTGTCGCAAGGGAAAGCGTCTTGGACAACCCTTCCGCCAGCGCTACAGATAGAAATGGCGGCGGTGGTGACCGGATGGCAAACTGCGGCTGATCAAGGGTATGCGGACGCGCAGCATAACTTGGGGCTCCTCTACGAAGGGGGACAAGGCGTGGCGCAAAGCTACACTGAGGCAGCGCTCTGGTACAAAAAAGCAGCTGAGCAAGGGGAGGTAGCAGCACAAATAAGCTTGGCGCACATTTTTGAAGACGGCCACGGCGTGGCACAGAGTGACGAGGAAGCGGTGCGATGGTTCATAAAGGCCGCCGATCAAGGGAATCCTGAGGGACAAACTTGTTTGGGTGTGCACATTTTTAGCGGCACCGGCGGCTTTGCACAGAGCGATGAGGAAGCTCTGCCATGGTTTCAAAAAGGTGCTGAACAAGAGAACGAGATGGCACAGTTTTGTCTCGGGGATTATTCACGGTACGGACTTGGCGGTGTTGCTCGAAATAAGCAAGAAGCCTTACGATGGTACAAACTGGCAGCTGACCAAGGATTTGAGCCAGCACAGGATTCTTTGGAAGAGCTACTTCAAAGTGGCCGAGGAGCTGTCAAAAGACGATGAGAACCCGCTGATCAATGGCAGCAGAAGCACGGTGCTTCCTCAATGCATATAAGAGGAAGCCAATGAGATAGAGAAGTGCTTGCAGACGGCAGGCTGATACCTGATAGGAGCTGCATATGCCACTAGCGTTTTAGCGGCACAATGCAGAGTTAAGGCTTTGCTGAGTTTAGTCATCGAATTGAGGCAATCGCGATTGCGATAGGGAGCAACTCCATGGGGGCTCAGGCATGTCAATTATGTGGTCATATGCCGTAACGATTTCGGTAACGGCAACGGCAATGGCAATAGGCAATAACCGTACCCTTCCCTTTGGCCCGTAGGACAACCGCGGAATAAGTAGTGGGCCATGGGCCTGTAGCCAGTAGTTGGCGCTTCTTTCGGAGTGACAAGACCGGAATTGGCAGTCCTAATTTTCAAGATGTGCGTTCAACTCTTTGCCTAGGCCCACGCATGAAGGTTAAGGTTAAGCAATTATCCATCGTTTTTGTATTTCCGCTCGTTCTCGTTCGCAGTAGTATATATGGATATAGGACGTAGGTCATCTGTTGTTCGCAGGTAATTCCCGAACCTCTTGATGCCTTTTCGGCTGAAGGACAACTCAACAAAAGCAAATGATTACAACTTCTTTACGCAAAAGGACACTCAGCCCAGTCAACCATGTTCTGAAGGCTACACTTTTCTGTCGCTACATATCACGGAGGTGTTTCTTTGTATTTGGGGAGTAATAACTAGACAAGACACGACTCGGGCAAGTTTCGAGCACGTGGAGTTTCAGGCTTGAGGGATTTGGAATCTTAAGTGAAAAGTTAGTATGAGCTAACTGTATATTTACGATAGGCAATTACAGATTACAGGGCCATAGTAGTTGATTTCTCTAATGATCTCCTATTACTTGGTAATATTTACGAGATTTCGATTGAATTATTGACAAGAGGGCTTTTAATGCGAACTCGGCTTATCTGTATGGTCTTCGCATGCCCAGTTGTGGCTGGACGAACAGTGTTCGACTTTAGAAAATTCTTACTGAAAAGATTTACTGAACTCGGCTACTGAAAATAGATTTCTTCATAACTTGAACTAATTATAAAATGCAAAATCACTCTGCGTGCTTTCAATTGCGAATATTATTCCAGCATAGACTATTCCATTTGTTGTAGCTAAGAAGCGATCTAAGTGGGTAAACAGCTACAGGTCATTGAGACTCACCCACGTATCATCGATTTTAGGCTTATGCTAAGCTAAATGCATATGAGAGAAGACAACGTGTCTTGTTCGAAAAAGTCGCCAATTTTTGAATACATGTTTAATTCAAAGTGCACTTTCTAGTCTTGCAGTTCTCGGCAAGTGCGGTGTTGTCAGTGTACATGATGAATGGAGTATTGCGCTGTCGTCCAAAGTATTACCTCGCGGACTCGATACTACTAGATGCATCGATTATCGGTAGTAGTCTTTTTTCATCAGCACTTCGCGATTTCCAAGTCGATAAAGTCCTTTTATAATAAGTGTAAACTGATGCACTGATTTAGTTATCCAAATAGTATTACAGTACATGTGTTGAAGTGGTCATTGCAACTAACATTATGGGGTGGCAATAAGTTTCATTCCAACGCGCATTGATTTCATAAAATCTCAGGGCGAATCCACTTCGAACTAAATTGTAACCTATCTATTTTTTCTATTTACATGCCTCGCAAAAAGGATATCAAAGGTGTTCAGCAAGAGCCTGCTGAGCCAGAGGATCCAGATGCGCAATTCAGCCAGGGGAGTCGCTTCTTCTTTGGTTGCGGTGTGGCACAAAGTTATGCACAGGCGGCGCAGTACTTCTTAAAGGCTGCTCAAAGAGGGCATGCGGAGGCGCAGCGGAATTTAGCAATAATGTTTAAGAATGGCCAAGGTGTGGCACAAAACGATGCGGAGGCTGTGCGATGGTTAAGGAAGGCAGCTGACCAGGGGCACACGATAGCGCAGCGTAACCTAGCGATTATGTTGGAGGCTGGTCGTGGCATGTAAAACAGAGCAATGAAGCGCTCTTGAGGTCGAAAAAGCCTTCGAAATCGAGGGAGAACGCAAGATAGCTGAGCCACCGAGAATCGAGATGCACTCTTATGAAAAAGATGACAGAGATATCGAAAAAAAAAGAATTAGGTAAAATCTCGTTAAGTTATTACTCACTTGTAGATAACAATGGCACTCAATCTAATCAGAGTCGTTCTGAAGGACTCACCAATTCGTAGCTCTATGGGCTATACTGTTCGCTGGTACTTCTGTGCAATTGAGGAGTATAAACTAATCATATGATTCAAATAGCTTAAATAATAACCCATTGCTCATGCATGATTTCCATCCTATGATCATTTTGAGGTACTACCAGCTGCGTTCCGGCTTTCGAGGGGCTTCAAGGGCTTCACCAGAAAGACATCTAATATGTACATTTGTGGTGTGCAGTGTTCCATGCACACTGCGGCATGGCAGATAGCGGCCGTGCCGCTCTTTGTATTTGGTTCTGAAGAAAGTATGCATCCCTGTGGGGATGTGACCTAAAACCAAGACATTACAGTGAGTGCTCAAATCCCAGGGGGGCAGTAAGGCATAAGGCAGCGCTCAGTACATGCCACTCAGTATTTAGTCTAGCTAATACTCCCCAAGTATTACAAAAGAAGTATCGAACACCCCTCGAACATAGAGCTACTTGAGAACTATAACTGCGTGTTACACGGATACTTCCCTTGGTCCATCATGACTTATTTCGAGTGGAATCAAAATTGGCGAATAAGGACGGCATAAACAAGAACTGCCACAAGTAGAGTTACTAAACAGTACACATATGAGCGAAAGGTCTAGCCCAATCTAAACCATCACCGCCGCCGCAGCAGGAAGCGACGGCTGCTAGCACCGGCGCCGCCGCCGAGGCCAGCACTGGCGTTGGCCTCAATGAACATGCCCACAGTGCGTGCGTCCTGCGGGAGTTTGGTGTCCCAGCACAGAGGTTGAGCAAACGAAGTTGCGCTGCGAAACATGTACGAGGCGTCCGTGACGCTGGTCACGTCCCAAGCGCTCAAATCTGCATAGTGGCGGAGAATGAGAGTGAAAGAGCGAGAGAAAGCGCGCGCGCGAGAGTATTTGTATGAGAGAGGAGGGGGTAATGAGAGAGACAGAGAGCCCAAAATGGAAAGAACCATTTGAAGGGTAGGTAAGGAGAAAATAGTAAATGCACGCTACAGTATTTGGTGGCAGCGCCCAGTAAAACAGAAATAGCGTGCACCAAATTCGGTCCATTTCAATGCTTTCTAGTGTCATTCCTACCGCATTTGAATGCTGAGAGTAGAAGCAAACCAGCACGCAAATACTCATACCTTGGTTGAAGGCACTGGCTTCGTCAAACATTTCAACCATAGACGTGATTTTCGAGGTTTGCCAGTTGGACAGCGGTTGGTTGAACAGGGAGGCGCGGTCGAACATCGCAGTGGCTTGCGTCACGCTGGAGACATCCCAGGTGTTCAGTGGCTGATTGGAGTACAAGAAGCAGGAGATGAAATATTGAAGAAGCGGAAAGGGGTGAAAAGATGTCGATTCGAATTGAGAGGTATAAAATATGCCAGGGAGAACGAACGTGTTGCAACATAAGAAATGGTTGTAAGTGGAATAGATTCAAAAGGTATGGGATAGGATATGGAACGTGTATCGTACCTGATTGAAAGCAACTGCGTACGCAAACGTCATCTCCATGATGGTCACCTGAATATATTGAGGAAGAAGGAACTCATAAGATTTCGTGCTATCATTTGTTCCATGCATCACCAGAAGGATCTTTTAGAGCACTCACGCTTTATATGCGGGTAACTTTGTATGTAATCTACGAATGCGATTTCTTCTTTGTCTCAAGACTTCACCCCGTTCCTCAGTACGACTACAACAATATCATATTTTCCATTGGAATTATCACCTTCCCCACGGCCCACTTTTCGAGGTTGGAATTGAAGGCATGCGCGCCCGAAAACACGCCCAACAAATCCGTTGCGCTGCTCACGTCCCATTGGCTGAGGTCACTGGCAAACCGCCGCGCGCCGTTGAAACTGTACTGAAAACTCGTGACGCGGTTTACCTGGAGGTGAAAAGTAGACGAGAAAAAGAATGTTAGGTGGTTAGAGAGCAAGAGGTATTTCCAGAAAGCACGAATTGCAGTCTATATACAATTGATCACAACCAACAACTTCAACACAAATTCCATCAGGTTGGCTACTTTGGCCCTTCTTTCTAACCTCTGAAAACTTCACCAACGTATCATCGCTTCACACCGGAAAAGAATTAGAGCTGAGGGCTAGGATTATTCTCCTACTTTTCTACAATTCTCTTTTCCACTTTCTTCCCGCTTCCTTCTCACCTGCCATTGGCTCAAATCAGCGTTCACGTGCGCCGCGTCGTAAAACATTTCGCTCATGGTGGTGGCACTGTGGACGTCCCATCGTTGGAGCCCGAGCCCCTGAAACGCCTTCGCCGAATGGAAGGCGCCGTGGAAACACCCCACGCGTGACACGTCCCACGCTGTTGGAATCATTTGATTAAAAAAAAAAAGAGCAATAGAGGGAGATGATGGGTTGAAAGGGAAGAAAAAGAGACGGAGGTTCGGAAAGTATGCACATGTGTGTGCATGGCTTTAAGTGTGCGTAGGTATCCGTGCGCGCGTGGGTGTGCGCGACAGAGAGAAATTGAAAGTTCACGATGAAGGATATTCGGAGAGTAATGCTATAAGCATTAAAGTACTAGTGCACCTCCCAAGTCCTGGTCAAAAGCTGCAGCTTTGTAGAAAACGCCACTCATTTTCGTCACGCTGGACACGTCCCAGGCGCTCAAATCCACATTGAAGTCTTCAGGTCCAGCCTGGCTCATAATAAACATGAGGTGGTGGGAGTCATCAATTCATTAGGTGCAAGAGCAAGAGTTTGAAATGAATTGAATGAGAGAAAAGAAATCCGGCTATTTTTTTTTTTAAATTGGGTGGGATTAATATCCAAGCAAAATGAGCTTCTCCATCCATATGACAGATGATGGGCCTATTCTTTCGCAGGCACCAAAAGAAGAAAGGAGCTGTCGTAAAGCACCTTTGTTGGGTGGTAATAGTAATTCCGGCCAGTAGCGTCGTTCCACAGCATGTAGCTCATGTCTGTAACGTCCGACATGTCCCATTCTAGCGCAGGAGTAGGTGGCAATGATCAGTTCGAGAGTGTGCACGCCCAGATGAGACCGAAAGACGTGCAAAACAAAACAAAGGAACCCCCCCCCCCCCGCCACGCAAGCAACGAAAAGGAAAATAGCAAAGCCAGACAGTAGGCTGAGAAGTTGCCACGTAAGAAATCTTAAATCAGGAAATTTACGCGAGCAACCGACCTACGAAAACGAGAGTGGAATAGGGAAAAATTGAGAGAACGAAAAGCACGCCTCTACAACTCATAATATCATCAAACTCACCCTCAATAGGCCCAAATTTGCTCAACAGCTCTGAGTCGTAGTCTTCGTATAGAGCAATGACGTCAAAGAAATTAATGTTGGTGATGTCTTTGGCGTGGGCTCGAGCGAAAAGTGAAACGGCAAAAAGCCCGACGAACAAGTCGCATATCATCGAATTCACCACTTGGCCCATGCTTTTTCGACTTTGCAGTGACTTCAAGCACCTACTACACTGTAACAATGTGCCTTCTCAATAGACAAATGCCAGAATCAAATGACTCCAAATCTCCCGAAATTCCCTAGGTAGGTAATGAGAAAGGAGAGGACGATGCAGATTATGGGATAGGATGATCATTGGCTACTGTAGGAATTCGACTGTAGCTAGTAGCTAGAGGTGAATCACCAGCGGCATATCACTCTAGACTTTGCTCATTGTGTCCACAGAACATAAGATGCAAAAATTCCTTTCGATATCGATTCGATACCTCTTCAAGTATTCCTAGAACTCCTTTCGATCGTCCTAACTAGCTAGGCCAGTGGAGCGGAGACAGCTCGATCAATGTAGAATGTGAATCAGATGTGAATTCAATATTATTTCTGTTAC
>Ga0307982_1000588_pt1 | contig 28751 bp, 14 predicted proteins | sample OrgLakmetagen989_FD_201847 | JGI IMG/M metagenome (GOLD analysis project Ga0307982, IMG submission 201847) | Saline water microbial communities from Organic Lake, Antarctica - #989 | ecosystem: Environmental > Aquatic > Non-marine Saline and Alkaline > Saline | place: Antarctica: Organic Lake...
GTTCCGCGCGCGTTCATCCAGTGGAGCGGGCGCACACAGCACTGTACTGCGCGGCATTGCCGGTGCTGAGTGCGCTGCCCTGGGTGACGCAAACGCCGCCCTGCATGGGCTGTGGGGTGGGGAGGATGGCATGGGGGATGCAGGGGAGGGCGACGCGCCAGGGTTCTGGAGGCGAGCCACTTCTCAGTATGACGGCTTCCCCTGTGCACTGGGCGGCGATGTGCTTGGCTGGTGGAGTGTGCTTGACGAGGTGGTGAGCGGCGACAGCACCCGTGTGGCGCTGCCCCTGGGCGTGCTGGGGGAAATGGCTGCTGCTGCTAGCCTGCACATTCCTCGTGTGCTGCGCTCCCAGCCCCGCAGAAGCTTGGGTGGCGGCGAATGCACCGGTGCCCCCCAGCAGAACGGCACAGGGGGCAACCTGTCGCTGCGGGAGCTACTGGCACGGCGGGCAGGCAGCCACGTGTTGTCGGCTGGGGGGAGCCGCACTGCAGACACACCTGCCAGTCGGCAGTCGCTGTCCAGCCTCATCACTCTGTCCACTCGCCGGGGCTCTGATGCGCATGCCGGGGACACCGCAGTGGTGCTGCTGCGCCCCTCTGCAGCCCGCGGTGCCCCTGGTGGTGGGGGGGCGGCTGCCCAGGCAATCCTGCAGGCATATCCACTGCTGGCAGCACTGCTGCCAAATGGCACAGGTTCGCTGTGGAGTGTGTGTGACGATGCGGTGGGCTTGGCTGATACGCACCTGCGCAGTGAGCTGCCCTTTGACGAAGGCGGCCTGGATGCAGCACTGGGCAGCAGCGCCACACAAGCCCTGCCGCTTGCAGCCACAAGCAGCATTGATATCGTAGCTGGGGACCAAGGTGCGCTGGCAGCGCTGATTCAACGACTGGCGTTGGCTGGGGCTGCAGCGGAGAATGCCCGAGCTGGAAGCGGGGAGGTGCAGTTGCCGCAGCTGTGCAGCCTGGCTGGGGGCCTGCAGGTGCTGGCCCTGTGGACTGCAGTGCGTCTGTCGCTTGCACAGTTTGCAGACACTGCTTTCACTGCGAGGGCGAGCGATGGCGGCGGCAGTGCCGGCGAGGCGACGCGAGCAGCAAGGGTACGCCGAGCGAGTGTGGATGCCCCAGATATCGTCATTGCGCTGGGGCCAGACATCCCAGCCTCTGCACAGCAACAGCTGCGTGAGTGGCATCCTGTCGCCACAAGCCTGCTTGCCCAAGCCAGGAAGTGGGGCCTGCAGCCGCCGCCCTCCACCGCAGCTGATGCCCGCGCTGGGTTCAGCGCAGGGGCCACCGGCGCCGCTGCCAGGGATTTGACGCGCACAACGAGCCCAGCTGCACTTGCTGCATCGGCATCTGAGGAGAGCAAGTCAGATGCAGGGGCTGTGGATGAGACGATGCTCACTGCGCGGCGGCTGTTGTTGCTGCTGCAGCCACTGCGCGCTGTGTTGCACGGTACCGTGGCCTTGGCTCTCGCTCAAGATGCTGCAGTGGCGGCAAGCGTGGGCCCAAGCAACGCAGGCGCAGCTGGGGCTTTCACGAGTATGGGCACTGGCACACAGACTGCTCCTTGGATGTACCTGGAGAGCGCCTGTCTCTCCAGCATCGCCGCTGCCCACTTGCGGGCCGTGGGGGCTGATCTTGCAGCCCGCAGCCCACAGGCACTGACACAAGCTGCAGCTTGCCTCAGGCGAGCTAGTGGGCTGCCAAGTGCTGTGCTGCGCTGGGGTGATTGCTTTACTGACAGTAGCTCGGCCCAAGTGGACACCGGTGCACTGCACGACGCCGCTGCAGCCGGCCGCACTGCCGTGGCCTCCAGCCGCGATCGCTTGCAACGTCTGCTGGAGTGCTCCCTGCCCCCTGCAGCTGCTACAGATGTGCGGGTGTGGGGGCTGGTGCTGCCTGCTCAGCCCCGCAGCGACAGTGATACAGCTGCCCATGTGTACTGGCGCGACATGCAGCTGCCCGAGACGTATCGCCCCCGCAACGAGACCCGTGAGCGCCTGGCGGAGGGCAGGCGGCGCAGTCACACCGGCGTGCATAGTGACTGGCGCAGTATGCAGCCAGCCACAAACAGCGACTCCGTTCCAGACGCCATGCCCGCCACAAGCTTGTCGCAGGACGACGCAGCCCTTGCGTGGATGCGCAAGGAGGGCCGCCCCAGCCACGTGGATGTGGAGGCGCGCACACTCAAGGTGAGGCAGGGCCTGACAGCCGCCACAGCGCTGGCCCTGCGTGCGGTGGCGGCGGAGTACGTGGCCGCATGCTGGTGCCAGCTGAACTGCAGCGATGACGTGGCAGCCGAGTGGGTGGCCCCCCGCCTGGCCCAGCTGTTTGGGGCAGCGGGGGACACCGGGCACACGGCTGCACAGCTGGCACAGGGTGCTACTGGCCCGCTACGGACGCAGTCTGTGCACCGAAGTGCCTCTGTGGGCATGACTGCGGACGCCAGCGACTGTCTGCTGGGCATGTACAGCACAGCGGCAGAGCGCCAGGCTGCCAACCAGCCCAGCAGCTCTAGCAGCGCCAAGCCATCTGCTGTTGCTGGCGGGAGCACTGACAGCGTAGTGCCTGCCCTGGGTGCCGTGCCTTCCGGCGCCGCGTGGAAGCCCAGCAGCGTGCTGGGGCGGGGCGTGTTCCAGTTCATGGTGCAATGGGAGACCCTGCGGCTCAAGGGCTTGCTGGTGATGCCCCCTGGGGCTCCTGACCCCCTGCTGCAGCCCGCCCCGGTGTCAGGCCTGGAGCTGCCCAACGGGGGCTTCTTCGCCATGCCCCTGGCGGGGGCACGAGCACAAGCTGTCGACACTGTCCCATCTGCAGGGGACGCCGCTGCAGTGCTACGCGCAGCTGTCAGCGCCCCCGCGGAAGAGGGCAGCTTGGATCGCGTGGGGGCACTGCAGCCCGCTGTGGTGGATGTGATGCTGGGGCACACCGCCCCAAGCACTCACTTCGAGGTGCCCACTTCGTGCGTGCCGCTGCTGGGCGGCAGTGACAGTCTGCAGTATGTGCTGCAGGACTCCGCGGACAGCGCTGGCCGCACCCTGGCTCAGGCCCGCACGCTGGGGCGACACGTGCTGCAGCTCACCAAGGGCCTCTCCCATGTACAGTACTCGTGGAGCGCCCCACCAGTGGCAGCGCTGCTGCGCGTTGCCTCGGAGGCCGGCACGGGGGGTGCTGACGAGGTGCACTCCTCCTCTTGGTGGGCGGCGGGTCCTGCATCCCGCCACTGTGCTTTGGTCATGTCTGCTGCCCGTCTGCACCAGCACCGGACGCTGGCTGCACTATTCCAGCTGTGCCAGCAAGTGCACGGGGCAACAGGCAGCCCCTTGAACGCGCACTGGGGGGATGCAGTGGGGGGGCTTGCCCTGCGCACAGACTGGGGCGCCGCCCCCCACAGTGCAGTGCGCCCTGCGCCACTGAATGCAGTGCCGGGTGACAGCGCAGGCACCGTCACAGCCATGGTGCTGGATGCGGTGGCACGGTGTGGCGATGTGGGCGCCCCACAGCATGCCGTGGGGGTGCTCATGGTGGACACAGTGGGGCACATCACCTCCATGGGGTCAGCTGGGGACCTGGGTGACTTCCAGCTGACGCCCTTTGTGCAGGCGGCGCTGTGCAGCCGTAGTGAGCGGGACGCGGCTGCCTCCCCCCTGCCCTCCCGCCGCAGTGTGGGCTCCCGCACACCCCTGTCCGGCGGCAGCAGCGGCAATGGCGGCGCCTCCCCGACCGCCCGCAGAAGCGCCAAGGCCTCGCCCAGCCCCTCGCCCCCCCCAGTGCAGCGGGCCCTCCCGCTACCCACCTTGATGCCAGGGGGGGGCGAGGATGTTTCCCTGGATCTGCCGGATGGGGTGCTTCCAGAGCAGCTCACCGCGGCACAGCCCCTGCTGGGGGCACAGCACGCATGGCTCCCCGGCAGCGCCCACCGGGAGAAGTTCGCCAGCGGGCTGGTGTTTGGGGACACTGCCGACAGCGACGAGGAGGACTCCCCTAAGCCACCCCCCCCTACTACTACTGATGGGGGGGGGTTGACGGACCTGCTGCAGGCAGCAGCTGACAAACTGCAGCAGCAGCTGGGAGGGGTGGACCGTCCCACGCGCCTGTCCCGTGTGGAGCGGCGCTCCCTGGCGGACAGCTTCAAAGCGGGATCTGCTGGATCTGCTGCTGCCTCCTCTCGCACCCTGGACCTGGGGGCAGTGGGCAAGTCCCCCTTCGCGTCGCCTGGGCCCAGCCGCACAGGCAGCCGACAGATGGTGCGTGTGGGCAAGGCTGCAGCCGCCGGCAGCGATGGAGGAGTGGTAGTGTCTAAGCCACGCCTGCGGGCCGCCGGGTCGCCAACCGGCAGCTCAGCAGGCTTTGCCCAGCAAATTGTCGTGTCAGGCGCCTCCCCTGCTGGCAGCGCTGCGAGTGCGGTGGGCGGCGCCATGCTGCCCAACATCTTCGAGCAGCTGTTTGCAGCGGACCCCCTGCAGAAAATGAGCACCATGGAACGTGCAGCTGTGTGGCAGCACCGTGCCGCCATTACACACCTGCCAGAGGCGCTACCCAAGCTGGTGAGCGCCATTGCATGGGTGTCCCGCACACAGGCACGGGAGGCCCACCGCCTGCTGTACGCGTGGAAGCCCTTCCCCACTGCTGTGGCGGCTCGGTACCTGGAGCTGCTGGATGAGCGGCACGCGGATCAGCAGGTGCGGGCCAAGGCGGTGGCAGGCCTACAGGGGCTGTCCGATGAAGAGGTGACTGAGATGGTGCCGCAGCTCGTGCAAGCGCTGAAGTTCGAGCCCCAGCTGTCCTCGCCGCTGTTTTTGTGGCTGTTGCAGCGAGCTCTGCGCAGCCCCTTGGCGGTGGGCATGCCGCTGTACTGGAGCCTGGAGGTGGAGGCGGGGGGCAACCCCGTCACCTACAGCGTGGTGGCGTCCCTCATGCGGGCGTTCTCAAGCCAGCTGTCCCCGCCCTCCCGTGCGCTGCTGTCCACACAGCAGGCCCTGTGGGGGCGGGAGGGCGCCTTCGCCCGCATCTGCGAACACGTCATGATGCACCGGAAGCAAGGCAAGGAGAAGCTGCAGCACATCGCCCGGTCTGCCCTGCGCAGCTTGGCGGAGCAGCTGCCCTCCCAACACGTGCTGCCCCTGGACGGGCGAATGGAGGTGGGCCGCCTCCTGGTGGACAAGTGCAAAGTCATGGACAGCGCCAAGAAGCCCCTGTGGCTGGTCTTCGAAAACGCAGACCCCGCCATTGCCGGAACAGAACACCCCGATGCCAAAGTGATTGTGATGTTCAAAGCGGGCGACGACATTCGCCAAGACACCGTGGTGCTGCAGTTGATTCGGTGCATGGACCGCTTGTGGAAGGCAGAGGGCCTGGACATGTGTATGTCACCCTACCGCTGTGCGCCCACGTGGAATGACGGGGGCATGCTGGAGATCGTGACCGCCAGTGATACCACTGCAAACATCCAGACGCGGTACGGCGGCACACTGGGAGCATTTTCCGACTCGGTGTTCAAGGAGTGGATTGAGGAACACAACGGCCCGGAAGGCACCCCAGAGTACGAGGAGGCCGTGCGCATGTTCATCCGCAGCGCCGCCGGTTACTGCGTGGCCACGTATGTGTTGGGCATCGGAGACCGCCACAACGACAACATCATGATCAAGAAGTCGGGACACTACTTCCACATTGACTTCGGGCACTTCCTGGGGAACTTCAAGTACCAGTTTGGCCTGGCCCGGGAGTTGACAGGCTTCGTGTTCACCCCCGAGATGCTGGCGGTGATGGGGGGGCGAGAGGGCGCAGGGTACGCCGGCTTCCTGGAGCTGGGCGGGCAGGCCTTCAACATTGTGCGCAAGCACGCCGCAGAGCTCATCAACCTGCTGTCTCTCATGTTGCCTTGCCGCATGCCCGAGTTGCGCACGCGGGACGACATCCAGTACCTCAAGGAGCGCCTGGGGCTGGCGCTGAGCGACGGGGCGGCGGCGGCGCTGTTCAAGGCGGAGGCCGAAGCGGCGTTGTCAGACACACGCAAGCGCATCGACAACACCATCCACATCCTGGTGCATCGCTGAAGGGCCGCAGGCGTGTCTTTGGTGTGGTCATCGCGTAGTGAAATACATTGTTGCGCTGTCCGGCGCCATGCTGCTGCCTTGCACCTAGTACCGGCTGCGCTGTGATCGGCCCTTCTCAGCCAGTGCCTCTCGCAACTCGTGTTTGCTGGCGGCTGCGTCATCCATGCGGGCCAGAAAGTCCTCCTTCACTTCTTCCCAGGCGACGGGGGGGGCGGCAGCCCGCTGGTCCGTGTCTGTCCACCGCGTCAGGGGGCGCCCCATGTCCCCGTACAGCGCCTCCCACTGCGCACGGATCTTCCGCTTGCGTTCCTCCTGCTGCTGCTGCACCCGCTGCCACGACGCGGCAGACCATTTGGACTTGGGGCCCTTGCCCTCCTGCACCCCTCCCCCTGCTGCGCCGGTGGCGGCGATAGTGGCCCGCTGTGTTGCCAGGCGATTCAAGCGTTCCCGCTCGTGTTGCTCCAGGCGCTCCAGGAAGGGTGCACCATTGGATGTGCGCGCCGCCAGCCGCCTGCTTGCCTTGGGAATGCTGGGCTTGAAGGGGAAGAGCTTGCGGGCGGCACGCAGCTGGGGCACAAGGGAGGCCTGCGCGGTGCCCCAGCCCTCGGGGTGCCACTTGGGGGCAGACAGGCGGTCGATGTACTGCTGGCTGGTGGCGACACCAGCCGATGCAGGGCGTTGGACAGGGGAGGGGGGGGCTGCCGCCTGCCCCCGTGCGTCCCGGGCCACCTGGCACGCCCGCTGGTAGGCGGCGGACTCCAGGGCGGTATCGGAGGGAAGGATCTGGCTGGGGATGCTTTTGCCAGCGAAGTCTATGTTGATGCTGACGAGGCTGCTGCGGCCCCGGTGCACTGTGTGCCGCCCCGCACGGGGGTGCATGGTGGGCTCATCCTCAGGCTGCCCGCCACTGCCCAACCTCCGACGACGAAGCTGCTCTTGCAGAGTTTGAATGGTATCTGCATCAGGCAAGGCCTGCTTGGCCCATTCTGAAGGGCCTTGGGGTGCTGGCTCCTCGAATTTGCTGTCTTCATACTCGTCATGACTTGGGCTCTGCTGCTGCTTGGCAGATAACGATTGGCGGCTTGATGTGTGTTTCGGAGTTGATGAGGCCTGAGTGAATCCACCAGAGTATCCATGAGAGCCTTCTTGGTCAAATCCATCATCGCTGTATCCATCTCCACTTTGCTCCAGGCGACCGTATTGCCTCGGCATTTTGTGAAACGCTACAGACAGAAACCACGTGCTGATTTGGCGCGACCCGGACTGTGGCGACAGCCGGTCTGAAACTTCCTTACAAAACTCAAACGGCACACCGACCATATCAAAGTTCGAATTTGACCGCACCATACGTCGAACGAAGGTAAGTAGGCCTGGTCCACACCCTAGAATCAAGGGCCTCGTGCTAAGTTTCTGGTGGCCCCGTGCCACACCAGATGTCGGTACGTGACGGACATTTGGTCAGGCTTAAATGCTATTGTGTGCTCTGAGGTGCACTTATATGACACGGGTTTCAGACAGGGTGCTTGAGGGTGAACACAACAAGGTTCGGGTGGTTTGCTGAGACATTTGGTGTAGTGGAGGGAAGCAATTTCTCCCAGCTGGTCGTCACTGCTTGATAGTCCATAAAGGCCCCCCGAGGCAACCTTGAAGGTACAGGTGCAGCACATCATGCAAGTGGGATCGTTTTCATGTTTTGTGTGGTTGATACTGTGTGGACTCGCATGCACTGCGGGGGTTGGGCAGCAACACCAAGGCAAGGCAACAGCATGGCACGCAAATCGAGTGCGCGTGCCTGCGCACAACCAAACTTTCGGCGCCAGTGAACAAGAGCAACCCTACAGATCTGATATGGAGCATCCTCAGTTCTCTCTTTTCGTTCCCTCCTTCTGGCTGGGCGCATACGCCGTGTCCGTCGCCCGCTTCGCTGCCTTCGTGGCGGCCACAGGCCACGTGAGCACAGCAGAGGTGGAAGGGGGCTCATTCCTGCCATGTATGGCACTGCCCACAAACAGTCCCGCCCTACAGGGCAGTGCATGCGACCCACACGCTGATCAAACAAGCGGCGGTAGCGGCAGCAGCAGTGTGGTGGCGGCGGCCCCTTGGTGGGTGTATGTGCAAGGGGCCTCCTGGTTTGCACCGGAGGGGCCCCACAGTCAACTCATGGCCGATCCCAGCCTGGAAGCACACCTGGCGCGGCATGGCTGCATCCACGCTGCTGGTGTGCGCTGCACTGGGGCGTGCGGGGCGAGGGCATCCCTGGAGAGGGGGGGGCGTGCTCACCATCCTGTGCTGCACGTGAGTGCACGGGATGCTGCTGCATTCTGCAAGTGGGACGGGGGCCGCCTGCCCACGGAGGAGGAGTGGGAAGCGGCTGCACGGGGGGGGGTGTCTGGGCAGGTATACCCTTGGGGAGGTGCATGGCCTGGGAGCCCCCGTCGCGCTAACACGTGGCAGGGGGGGTTCCCCCACTCCAAGGGCACTCGTGATGGGTATGTGTTCACAGCGCCCATCAGCGCCTTTGGGCCGCAGAACACTTGGGGCGTGTTCAACATGGTGGGGAATGTGTGGGAGTGGACAGGGGGGGCGTGGGGGGGGCGCCCCGCCACGCCATGGGGGGGGCAGGCTGGCGCCCTAGTGGTCAAGAAGGGCGGCAGCTTCCTGTGCCACAGGCGCCGCTGCTTCAGGTACAGAAACGCCGCCCGGTCCTACAACACGGCGGACACGACTGCGTACAATGTGGGGTTTCGCTGCGCTTACGACCGAGACATAGGGGGGCAGTAAAGACATAGCACGAGAGGTGCCAGCTGGTGTGCACTGGTGTCGTTTTGCGTTTCCTGCGTATCGAACAATCAATTAAGCAATTGTGGCATTTGGCTCAGTGTTTGCTTCGGTGCATGTACCAGGCTGGGAGAGTGCCAAGTGTTACGGCTTCTCGGCTGCCATGGCGGACCATCATCATCGATCTGGAGGCCTCAGCCAATCCAACAAACGCCACAAAACACCTGGGCGCGCAAAGTTCACACCAGGAAAGGGAGTTTCAGGGCGTGTGGAGCGCCACAAGAAAGGTGTCAAGGCAATACACATGTAAGCTGAAGCACTGCGGAAATTGCCCCAGAGAACACAGTCAAAAGCAAATATTGCAGTGCGGCAAATGGAAAACTGCGCCGAGTGAATCATGCGAAGCAAATTCAACAACAAAAGCGCCACGATGCTCGTGTGAAGCGGCGACTAGGTATGGCAACGCGGTGACAGAGGCTTCTAGTGTCGCAGCAAATTCTTCTCGTCGGTGCAGGGATGGGCGGTGGAACCGGTGCCCCCAAGCATGTAGCTGTGATTGACTTGGCAGGAAACTACGCTGAAGGTATCATTCAAAGCCTTGTTGCATCTGCGACGGAGATCATGGACCACGATGCAAACGTGCAGTGGGGTCGGCCGATTTCAGCTCACTTTGGCACGTACAAGCAGAGCATGACCTTCACACTGTGTGCAAAGCAAGCAGGCGGCGATGCATCCCATTCAGTGGCAGCAGCTAAGTTTGCAGACGTCATCATGCTTGTGCTGCCTGTGGCCCCCGGCTCCACTGGCGACGTGGACGGCAGCGTGGACTGCGCGGGGCGTGAGTTCATCACTGCCCTCAAGGCCTCGGGCGTGCCCTCCGTGGTGGGTGTCACTGCTGGTGCCGAGGAGGCCGGCAGCAAGAAAGCAGTTGCCCTTGCCCGCAAGTGGGGCGCTGCTGTCTTCGAGGAGCAGTTCCCTGGGAAGCACACCAAGGTGGCGGACGCGGACAACAGCACGGCGCTGCTGCGGGCGCTGGCCACTGTGAAGCCAAAGCCTGTGGCGTGGCTGCAGCACAGGCCGTACCTTCTGGTCACTGGGCTGCACTTCACCCCAACAGGCAGCATCCCCACCCCCAAGCCGCAGGGGCACACACTGCAGCCTCAGGCCTTGGTGGCTGCTGCGGTGGCCGGGGCAGGCGTGCCGGACCCGGGCGCAGTGGAGGCCTTCGGGCGTGCGTACGACACCATGCCTGCCACCATGGATGCGGGTGAGCTGGTCATCAGCGGTTACCTGCGCGGCGCCCCTGTGCACGTGGATGGCCTGGTGCACGTGTCGGGCATGGGTACCTTCCCCGTGGCTGCCATCACCAGCCCAGATGACCCCGTGGCGTCGGGGGGGGCTGGTGCAGCAGCCGCTGCAGCAGATGTGCAGACCTCCCAGCACGGCCCCGTGGTGGCAGAGCAGGACGCCGCTGAAGTGGAGGACCTCAGCACCCTGGCGGAGGAGGACGCAGGCGCCGCGGAGCAGACGTGGCCCACAGCGGAGGAGGAGGCCGCAGCGGCGCAGCAGGCGCGCCTGGACAAGCTCACGGCCGCTACCGGCAGCAAGATCCAAGCTGTGTGGATTGACGCGGTGGGAGAGGGGGACGCCACCCTTGCCGAGGCCGCCGCCCGCCAGCAGCTGCACGACGCAGTGGAGGCGGATGACGACCTGGGCACTGTGGCCGAGAGCACAGCTGCCCCCAGCAAGGCTGCGCTGCGGGCCGCCGCTCGGGAAGCAGAGCGGGAGCAGCTGGAGTTCCCAGACGAAGTGGACACGCCGGACGACATGCCTGCCCGCCAGCGCTTTGGGCGCTTCCGTGGCCTGCGGTCCTTCCGCAGCTCCCCGTGGGACCCCAAGGAGAGCCTCCCCCGCAGCTACGGGCGCATCTACCAGCTGAGCAACTTCCAGGCCTCGCAGCGGGCCGTGTTCAAGGACGCAGTGCACGCGGAGGCCGTCCTCACCAAAATTGAATCCAGCATGCTGCGTGCTGAGCGGGCAGCCAAGAAGGGCGGCGGCAGCGACACCGTATCTGTGACAGGCTCCACAGCCACCGGCGGCAGCAGCGCCTCGGAGGTGCAGGAGCGTCTGGGCAGCCTGGCGGGGGAGGGGTGGGTGCCCCAGGGCCGCTACGTGCAGCTGGTGCTGAGGGGCGTCCCCGCTGCAGTGGTGCTGCACCGCCTGGGTGCCACGCCTGTGGTGGTGACGGCCCTTATGCCCCACGAGCAGCGCAGCAGCATCATGCAATTCAACATCATGCGGGTGCCCACGGAGCCCGCCGACGACAACGACGACCAAGCAGCCGCGGCACAGATCGAAGCAGGGGAGGCCAGCGACTTCCAAGCAGTCGCCACCGAGCGCAGGGCAGCCATCAAGAGCAAAGACCCCCTGGAGTTTGTCATTGGCAGCCGCCGTGTGGTGGTGCGCCCCGTGTTTTCTGAACACAATTTGAACTGCGACAAGTCGAAGTTCGAAAAGTTCCTGCACACGGACCGGTGGACCATGGCATCAGTGTTTGCGCCCATCGCATTTGGGAATACGCCAGTGCTGGTGTACAAGCTGTGCCCTGGGGGACGCCGGGTGCTGGTGGCCACGGGGAACAGTGTGGGTGCCGACCCCGACAGCATCGTGCTGAAGCGCATCATCCTGGCTGGCTTCCCCGTCAAGTGCAAGCGGCGCAGTGCCATGGTGAAGTACATGTTCCACAACCCAGAGGACATCCGCTACTTCAAGCCCGTGGAGCTGTGGACGAAGCACGGCCTGGTGGGGCGCATCAAGGAGCCCGTGGGCACCCACGGCAGCATGAAGTGCCACTTCTCAGGCAGCATCTACAGCCATGACACCATCTGCATGAGTCTGTACAAGCGTGTGTACCCCCGGTGGGGGGAGTCCTACCGGCACTTGGTGGGGGACGCAGCTATGGAGGCCAGTGTGGGCAGCACCCTGGCAGGGCCTCTGGGCACCGTCACAGGGCAGGCTGCTCATCCGCTAGACGTCTTCATGGCGGGGGAGCAGGAGACAGATGGAGAAGCTGACTTGAAGCTTGTTTGAATGCACAGCTGTTGTTCCCACTCACTGTCGTGCGCATGCCCCCTTGGAGGCCTTGCCAAAACAATGCTCGTATCGCACGGGCGGGGGCACGGTCGAGCCGCCAGATTTCGCGCGTGTCATAGTGCTCCCTAGTTGCAGCAATGACTGAAAACTCCACAATGAGCCAAAAGTTCACTGTCAAGGTGCTCCTGTTTGCAGCTGCTCGAGACGCTGCTGATGCTGCGGAAATCGAAGTCCACTGCAGTGAGCCAGAGTCCATTGACTGCGTAATCCAGCGAGCAGCCAGTGAGAACAGCGGTTTGAAACGCTTTCTTGAGACTTCATTTCTTGTGGCAGTAAACGAAGAGTTTGCTGAGCGCAGCACCATTGTAGATAACGCTTGCGAAGTTGCGATTCTTCCCCCTGTATCTGGTGGGTAGCTCGGCATGGCAGCACAAGAGAGCGACAAGCTTGAGCAAGATACTGTGTTCTTGACGCAAATATTGATTGATGATGGTGAAATCGATGAGCCTGCTTTGCGGCGATCCGTGTCCCACCCTTCGTGCGGTGCCATTAGCAGCTTCGTGGGCGTCACCCGGGACAACTTCAATGGCCGCCCCGTCACACACCTGTTCTACCAGGCGTACGAGAGCATGGCTGCCAAGGAACTGCACAAAATATGCGACGAAGCACGTGCCCTGGCATCTGACCGTTTCAAGCACGGCGTAGCTGCCAGCGGCGCGGCGGAGGCTGCCATTCAGCACATTGCTGCGGCCCACCGCACAGGGCGGGTGGACATTGGCGTAGCCTCCGTTGCCATTTTTGTGTCCAGTGCCCATCGAGATGCGTCACTTTGGGCTGTGTCTTACATCATTGACGAACTGAAGGCCCGTGTGCCTGTGTGGAAGCAGGAGTTCTTTGTGGGGGAGGAGGGGGGCACCTGGAAAGCCAACGCTGAGTGCGGCTGCGGGCGACGCAAGGCGCAGCCGTAGCAGCACTGCACCTGGTGACCTACATGTCATCGTGTTTGGTAGCAGTGCGGGTGTGGATGACGACTTGCCCTGCAAGGCTGGGGCCGGCATGCGGGGGCACAGCGGGGCCGGCAGCGGTGTGCCGCCGCTGCTTCTCGGCAACAGCAGCAGCAGCAGCTGGAGCATGGGACTCCCCATCTGTGGGGGATGCACGTTTCTTGCCGCCACTCTTCCCCAGGGCGTATGCACAGACATGCTGCAGGGTGCACTGCTTGCACAGGGGCGCCTGTGCCTTGCACACAGCGCGCCCATCTGCAAACAACAAGTGTTCAGCGTGGGTGAGCAGCGTGAAGTGCGGCACGGGACTCACGTTCTATCATGAGCAGGTGCAATGCATACTTGGTTTCGTCCGGCAGTGTGGCGTTGAGGTGCTCGTAGGAAGTCTCTCGCGACACACGTGGCCAGGGGGCGGCGGGGGTGCTGCTCCCTGTGGCCGCCACGACAGCTGCACTACCTGGCACAGGTGGCCCACTTGAGTGCGTGCTGCCTGTGTCTGTCCCTCCTGCAGCGCTCAGCAGTGCCAGTACCCCTGCGTCCTGCGTCACGGCTTGAAGCTGTGCAGAGGGAGTGCGCAGCTTCAGCTTGTTGTGCCGCTTCACCAGCGCCTCCCCGGGGGTCCACCCCAGCCGTGCCGCCATGCGGAAGATGTGCGTGTCCACTGCAAAGTCGTCACGGCCCATGGCGAAGAGCAGCACGCAGCTGGCGGTTTTTGGCCCCACCCCCTTGAACTGCCCCAGGTAGCGCTTCACCTCGACAGACGGTGCCGCGCGGAGGAACTCCAGTGTACACTTCCCTCGATCTTCCTTGATGCTTTCCAACATGGCCTGAATGCGGTCGGTTTTGATGGCTGCCAGCCCACCACATCGAATGGCGTCCATGACGTCACTGGCAGCAGCAGTCCGCACATCCTCCCACTGAGGCATCCAAGTCTTCAGCGCGCCAAACGCGCGGTTGCAATTTGTTGAGGTGGTATTTTGTGACAAAATGGTCTTGACTACTGAGTCCAAGATGCTTGCTTTTCTGCGATGAAGGGCAATTGCTCGTGTGTCATGTTGACACGAAGAGACTTCTTGGGCATGGGTCCAGCTTGTGCATGCACTCACGGGTCGACGGAGCCTTTGCTACGAGACCCATATACTGTACCTAGCTCAGTCAGAGTGTGTCTGGCCAGTGCAGGGGTTGGAAGTGGAAATCCCCTGAAAGGGGTGGACTCCAGCGGGGCAGCTGCCATTGCAGGGAAAGATGAGCCGATACCCTTTCAGCTACTGCTGTGAAGCCAGAACTATACCGCGTTGACAACCTGTGAAGTTCTTTAGTGAACATACTGAGCATAACTGTTCTTTAGTGTTGCCATTTTGTATTGAGGAGGTTCCTCGGACTGAAGCCAGCAGACCTGGAAAACAAATAAAACCCCCAGGAAGTGGCAGGGGTATTGACAAGCACAAGCACGGCATTGATTTGTGACAACTTCGAGCCGTGCGGTCATGCTGTCAAAGAAAATCTTGTTTGAAACAAGTGCATATAGGGGTAAGGTCTTCACTGACTGCGCTGAAACACTGTTTCTCGCTGCCAATCAGAGAGTTTCGCTTCCAAAATCCGCAGCATGCCTCGTCGCACGCCAAAGCGTCAAGCGAAGCCTACTTTGGCAGGGGGAGAATCCCTAGACGATGAAATTGAACAACACATTCAACATCGCACTGTTGGCCTGGTTGACGGTGCGTAATTTACACGATACCCGATGCTACCCTCCAAGTGGATGAAACTCCGTCGAACACGATACATTCATGCACAATTCTTCCTGCAGACAGTGCTGCTGGTGCAGCGCTCGACTCCGAGGATTCTGGTGATGAAGTTGTCATGGGAGCTCCTGGCGATGTTGCCTCCTCTGACGACGAGTCTGACTCTGATTACGACTGGGACAATGACCCTGAAGGGCGCCTTGGGTTGGGCCCAGCCCTCAAAGTGAAGCACCGTGCCGATAGCGATGCATCCGACAGCGAAGACGACGAAAGCAAGCAGGCCCAAATCGACAATGTGGCCAAGGCTTGGGGCAAGAAGCGACACGCGTACTACCAGGAGGGCGACGTGGGGGACGAGGCTGCCGACAGTGAGGAGGAGCGCGCCCTTGCGGAGGAGGAGGAAGAGGAGGCCTCCCGCCTGGCCAAGATGGCCGCTGCCACCAAGCAGGATGCAGACTACGGCATTGCGTCGTTGTCGGCCCCCGCTGGGGGGGCCCCTGCCCCCCCCTCATCCAAGAAGGCAAAGGGCGCAGAGAAGGTGGCCCGCCGACGAGGGGCACTCACCAAGCAGGACAAGTTGGACCTGGTGGTGAGCGACGCCCCAGAGCTGTTGGGCGTCCTGGAGGAGCTGGCCTCCCGAGTGGGGGAGGTGAAGCGCACCCTGGAGCCTGTGCTGGCGGCGGTGCGGGAGGGGGGGTTGCCCACCACGGGGGGCGTGGCGTATCTGGAGGTGCGCCAACAGCTCTTGCTCACATATGTCTCTCACCTGGCATTCTACTTGATGCTCAAGGCGCAGGGGCAGTCTTTGTCCAGCCATCCTGTGATGAGTCGTCTTGTGCGCATCCGAACAATGATCGAAAAGGCCAAGCCGTTGGATGCTAAGCTCAAGTTCCAACTCGACCGAGTGCTGCGTGCAGCAGACTTGGCAGAGGGGGAGTCCAGTGGAGCCCTGGCGCCCAACCCCACTGCCATGCTGGCCCACGGCGACGCCGGCTCCTCAGACGAAGACGAGGAGGGCAGCCTCTCCGACGCTTCTGCCGACCAGGAGGGCGACGAGGAACACTCTGGGGAAGAACAAGAAGACGGCGTGTACAAGCCGCTGAAGCGGTCAGCGGTGGTGTACGACGAAGATGACGGCGCCAGCAAGGCAGCCCGCACGGCTGCCCGCCAACGACAGAAGCTTGTCGCCTCCCGACTATACTCCGACCTGCGCTCCCAATTCTCGGAGCGCCCTGAGGAGCAGGTCATCGAAGGCGCCACTGGCAGTGCTCGTGCAGCCAATGTGGATAACGCCGCAGTGGCTGCCCTGGAGGCCAAGATCGCCAAGATGGAGTCTGCCCGTGAAGCCATGGAGGAGGACTCTTTCGTGCGCGTGGCCATGACCAAGGACGAGCGCAAGCTGAGAAAGCAGCGCCAAAAAGCAAAGTCGCAGCTTGCCACCCTGGGGGACGTGGAGGACTTTACAGAGCTGCAGCGGGGTCTGGAGGACAGCGGCGCGCCTGTGGGCGGGGGCGGGCGATTCGGCGCCACCGACTGGGCAGCTGCTACATCTGCCTCCCTCAAGAGCGGCGGTTCGCGCAGTCTGCAAGAGTATGCTGCTGCAGCTGCAGCCTCTGGTGGCAGCAGCTCTGCCTTGGGCGGCATCGCTCGCAAACGGCGGCGGGGCGAGCTGGGCGGCAACGACGAAGCTGCAACAGGCGCCGGCGCTGGCAAGCGCGGTCGCGGCCTGGATGAGGGTAGCGACTTTGGGGACAGCGACCTGGAGGATCTATACACCCGCGGCAAGGGCATGCGCGACAGCCGCCGCGACGAGAAGGCTGCCCGTGGCCAGGAGATTTACGACGCCCGGCGATCTGCGGCTGCCACGGCTGACAGCGACGAGGAGGTGGACGAGAAGCGCAAAGTGGGACGCGACATCATGAAGAACAAGGGCCTCACCAAGTACCGCAAAAAATCGGCCCGCAACCCTCGCGTTGCGTACCGCGAGAAAGCCGACAAGAAGGCTAAGCGGTACAAGAACCAAGTGGCTCCAATGCGCACGAAGGAGTCCGACAGGTATGCTGGAGAGAGCACCGGCATCCGCGCAAGCATTTCACGATCTACTAAACTGTAAGCTTGGTAGCCGTTATGTTCACCACGAATGCATTTTGTGCTTTGATTCAAGAGGCCGGCATGGGCACTGGGACACTGTGCCCGGGATCATAGGTTCGAAGCTCGTCGCCGAGCTTGTATCCTGTCGCAGTACGACCTGGACGGAAGCTGCGGGTGTGTGTGGCTCCAAATACAAAGCCGCTCTTCGATGCAGCAAGGGGCTCCTGCCACTTACCACGCGCTTCTTCTCTGAATGTGTTTTTTGCAGGGCAGTACGGCTCTTGCTGTAAGCCCCCACCGGGGTGCGCGTCACTTGCTGTGCATGAAGAACTTTTGAAGACTGCACGGAAACCGGGGCCTCGACCCCTGTGCTGGTGAGCATTCAACTTCGGGGCCAGTACTGGGCGACGGAGCCCGTCCATGGTATGTGCTCTGCTCTGCACTGGTTCGTTTTCAGGAATGCTGCGAACGCTCTGAGTAAACGGCGTGTCTTCCTCAATTTTGAAACTGTACTCAATATCATTTATTGGCTCATTCACAAGCTTTGACTGTGACAGCTTGGGTGCTGCAACTTTTGTGGGCTTGGGCTGTTGAATGGGGCTGGTGACAGGGTTGGAATGCTGTCCAGGCAGCGCCTGTTGCAATGAGCGAAGCGGTGCTTTTGAAGAGAATGCTTGCTCCAGCGAGGCATACAGGCTACCAGCTGCAGCTGCGCCCATGCTGACGTTCATTGGTGCCTCATCTCTGATTGGATTTGTTCCTGCTGCTTTCATCTGCGAGGAACGCAAGCCCGCTCTACGCCCCTGTCTGGGGGGCGATGTTCCAAAAGCATAGTATAATGGGGGAGGTAGAGGATTCTGTCGTGAAAAGCACTCTGCTGTACAACTCGCATCTGTCGCCATGGACAGCACATCTCCAACACTGCAGTCAAAAGCTCCATTGGCATTACCAAAGTTTGCGAGCTTTCCCACCGTGTCGACCCGTTCAAGACTGCGCAAACCGATGCGAGCTGTTGGGCGCACCATGGCAAGCACTGCTGAAGGCTCTACGGTACTTCCCAGCTCATAGCCGCGCCCAACATTGCCAATGCATTTGTGCTTTCCCTTGATTTCCACGGTGGTAGTTTGTTTTGCCCGGAAGAAGTTCTGCCTCTGGACTCGAGTGGAATCTATGCTGTGGGAAGGCCGCCGCCGTACCTGCTGAGCAGCCACATTCCTCAGGCGTTCTTCAGTCATTGCAGTTGCTGACTTGAGCCACTCTGACCGGCTTGTGGACTTTTGCGTTATCGATGCCAGTGCTGTGGGTAAGCTGCGCGTCAAACGAGTCAGATCTAATGAGGACAGCCCGTATTCACTGCTCCCTTGCACACTGCCAAGGCCTTGTGTTGCAAGTTTGGCTGCCGAGTCTTGCACCCTGTGTGTCTTTCGGGACTTGAGGCTTATGTGCTTTCCAGCTGAAGCTGCTAACATTGCTGCAGCCCGTCGTGCCCGCTGCGCGCTTGCTGCCAGGCGCAATGCTGCATGATCATCTCTGGGTAAGTCAGTTTCGTGTCCACCTGTTGCGGCTCCATGGAAACGTTTGTTGAACTGCAGGCTGCGTAATAGTGGATGCTGCTGCATACTGACACTGCTGAATGCGTACGCTGGGAAGACCAGCACCTCAGCATTAGTGGTTGCCCGGGAAATGCAAGCAGCAGAGGCTAGGTCCGTGGCAACTGCATCAACATAGCCACCACCAACTTTTCTCTTAGAATCTTGACGAGCCTCGGAAATGGTATTATTGCCTGCTAAACGGCTTCCACTGAACTCTGTTTCGCGATCATGCACGAGTGCAGAACTTGCATTCGACAGAGTAACTGGCGCCGGTAAAATAGTCGTGTGCAGCTGCGTTTCACCTGCTGGCTGGACAGTGTTTTGAGCCAGCAAGAGATTCTTGCTTGAAACACCGACTCCTGCCAAGTGTGATAATTGACTGCATGCAATGCGAAGTATGTTTTGCAAGCAGAGCTTCTCACTCGGCGACCCTCCCTCGTCCGGAACGAACTGCGCTGCTGTGGCACGGCCAGCTTGAAAAGCCACGATGCCCGTCTTGTTACACCTGCTTAATACTTTGAATGTTGGGATGCGGGGGGTGAGCACTGTGCCAAGAGCAGTCCAGCGGCAACAATTCCTGAAAAGACTTTCTGAGGCAATGTTCACCATTGCGGCTGAGGTTGGCAGGCAATTGTGCATCACATCATAGCTTCCATGCGACATGATTGTATCCTGATATTGTGGCCCATCGACGCTGTGGATTGATGTTTGACTGTCCCACCGACATGTCCCGACGTTTGCACGGTGTCCCCCATGTAGCAAGACATTGCCACTAGCAGCTTCAAGCTCGCCCTCTTGTAGGTCCTCCAGTAGGCCACCATTCTGTAAACCCCACTCATAAAACTGCCCACCTGTCGACAGCACAAGAGCTAAATGCGTGTAAGCACTACCGAAAGCAGCTATGCAGCGGCTAAACTGCACGCACTGACTCATCAACAAGCCAACAGCTGAAAGTAGTGAGTCACACAGATTGGCCAAAGGTTTGCTTCCAGTAAAAATGAAAACGTCCACTGCATCAAATCGCTCAATGGACTCTGGATCAGAGAACCGCGAATCGGGGAGATATAGTAGTTTATCAATTTCCGCATAACCCGTTTCTATAACTGAGTACTCTGCAGGTAATTTGCCGAGCTCGGCAAGCCGGGCTGTGACTGATTGGGCTATACTGCTATGTACGGGGACTGGCACCTGAGCACTGCAGGTGTGTACAATTTGGATCTTCATTTTGATGCTTGATTTCGCAACGATCTTTCTTTGCGCGTTGCGCAAACAAGCGTGAAATGGCGCTGTCTCACTTGAACATCAAAGCGAGTTATTATCACCACATGCTTGCTCTTTGGCCCACATAAAATGTCGCAAACGGCAACTGTGCCTAGTGTGCTTCCAGGTGATTGCGTGCAGGCCCCTCTTCCGCTAACACAGCTTAGACCGGACGTGTGGCACGAGAGAAGTCTGCGCCCCGCCACGAGCAGAGGTATGGGGCCAACATTTACGCGTTTATCAATCCTTCAGGACACACAGCACATGGATCATCGTTCAATCAATTGAATGCGTTCCATAAGCTGCCCCGTTGCTAGTGTTTTGATGCACACACTCTCAAGCACTGTTGCTGCAGACCGGTGCAACTAGCAATTACCGCAAGTTGCTCTCGAGCTGCATTCGAGGCTCCTACAGAGACCACCTGAAAGTTTTGCCGCTTATCAAGTATCAGGCAACATAACACAACCCAAAAGCATGGCTGCAACTGCTCCATTATCTCATGAGCGTGAGATTGCAATGCGCGCTTTCCCTCCAGCGCTGCCGCATGCCATGGAAAGCATGCGAGGTCCTGGCTTTACGAATTGTACGTACGAAATCTGTCTTTATGCAAGCATGCACAATTTGCATTATTTGACAAATACATTTACAAGCGATTGTCCGCTTCGCGCCTCCCAGCCTCTCTCCTGGTCGCTGTGCCACCCCGCCGAGTTTGCAGGGATAATCAAGAATCACGTGCTGGCTGGCCCACATCCTGGGCAGGACACACAGGCGCTTGTGAAAAATTTGGATGGAATTTTGAAGGCTGGCGTTACCACCTTTGTGTCTCTGCAGCACGAAATGCCGTCATTGATGGTGACGGACACGGTGCACTCTTCTGCCGGCACCATGTCCGCCCGCAGCCGCCGAGCGTACGGCTTCCGCAACGTGCACACAGCCCGCAACTACATGACCGAGGCCCAAGCCATGACAGATGCAGGCGGCTGCCCTGCAAGCGGAGGCAAGCCCCTCTCCTTTGTGCACTTGCCCATCACCGAGGCTGACGGCAGCACGGTGCCAGATGAGCAGCTGAAGCAGTTCTGCATGAAACTGCTCAAGTTCATCAAAGCTGGCGAGGTACTGTATGTGCAGTGCGCTGATGGGAACGGCCGCACCGGCAGTGTTGCCGCTGTGCTGCTGGGCCTGGTGTACGGCCTGTCCTCCTCTGAGGCCCTGGACGCTTCCCAGCGCTACCGGGCATCCCGAGCAGGCACCGGCGGCAACAGCCCAGAGACCCACGAGCAAAAAATGCAGGTGCACCGCGTGCTGGCCGACGACTCCTATCGCACCGCCGCCATTGCTGTGTCCTCCACCCAGCCAGCGGGCGATTCCGAGCTGCAGCGCGCAGACCTGGCGGGCGTGTACAGCAAGCTGCGTAAGGCACTGCAGCGCCTGGGGTACAACGCCCTGCTGTTCCTGCGCAAGTTTCTTGGCGCTGAGGATCCACGCAAGCAGCTGGTGTTCCCAGTGCGGGACTTCATGGATCGCCTGGTGACTTTCCACCCGTCCCTCTTCTTGACCTCCGCAGAAGCTGATATCCTGGGGGCAGCAGGCTCAGCCAATGCAGGGCAGGGCTGGATTGATGTACATGAGCTGGTGCGTGGTGTGCGTGGGCGTATGTCTCGCTCCCGGGCAGATGCAGTGCACTCGGCCTTCGCCAAGATGGATGTGGGGCAGTCTGGCTTCGTGGAGTGGAATGACCTGGCGGTGCTCTTCAAGCCCACGGGGCACCCCGATGTGATTGGGGGCAAGCGTACAGAAGAGAAGGTGCGCAGTGAGTTCCTGGAGACCTTTGGATCAGGGAGCAACTTCGGGGACCTGCGTGTGGGGCAGGACGCCGCTGCCCAGCGCAAGGTGCACGTGACGTCCTTCGAGGACTACTGGGCGCACATCAGCGCCTCCATTGAAGATGACAACACCTTCAATACGATGATGTGGAAGGTGTGGCCGGTGCGGGGTAACGGTACGTTTGCGGAGCCAGACCCTGCCCGCTTCAAGCAGGTCGCCTCGCCCTCCTCCTTGCCCACCGCCACCACAGAGCACGGCTTCCAGTTTGCTGTACTTGGCAGCGAGGCTTCCCTGGGCTCTGAGTTGTGCAAGGCGGCAGGGGCTGTGTCGGAGATGGCTCTGCCCGGTCTGCGGCACGCCCTGCTGGACAACAGCATTCAGGGCAGCGGCTGCGTGGACCAAGCCACGTTTGTGCGGACGGCACGGGATATTGGCATCACCGCCACTGCATTCCCTGACCTGCGCCTGGTATCGCTGTTTGGGCAAACCTGCATGCGGCAACAGGCCACAGGGGCGCTGCCGGACAGCAGCACATCACTCGTGCACGTGGGGGATTTCTACGCCTGTCTGACGGGGGAGCTGCCGCCCGCTCGCCGCAAGCTGGTGCTGGCTGCCTTCAGCCGGCTCACCGCTGTGGCAGGTGACGTTGCTGGCGTGGAGGGCGCGGTGCCGGTGCAGGTTGTGCTTGGGGAGTTCAACGCGGCACGGCACCCAGCCGTGCAGGCGGGCCGTCGCTCCTCTGAGGAAATCATGCGCAGCTTCGTGCGGTCATTTGGTACCGGAGACGAGGAGGGCAAGGTGCACCTGCCGTACTTTGAGAGCTTCTACGAGGGCGTGTCTGCGGCATGTGGTGACGACGACGCGCTGTTCAAGGTTGTCATGTGGAACACCTTCAAGCTTGATGCGCCGCAGGTGGGCGTCAGTCCATCGCTGGCCAAGCGCCGCCACGAATACGGCGCAGACAGCATCAACGAGCGCGCATGGGACGGCGAGGGGGGCTTCCTGTCCCAGATGGAGCGCCTGTCGGGGCCCGTTGAGCAGCCCGCCTTCCGCCCCTCCAAGGTCATGCATGCCAAGTTCTACACGACATCGTCTGTCAGTGCCAACCTGTCCTTCACTGGAGGCCGAGGGGGCGCCGCACACGGTGTGGGGCTGGGCTCCGAGTACGGCACCCGCGGGGGCTCAGGTGTAGGCGCCGCAGTGGCTTCTGGCGTGGGCCGGCCCTCAAACAAGCAGAACACAAATGTGTTCTCACCCCCTCCCAGCCGCCCGCCGACCGCGCGCACAGCCACCACGACCATCGGCGCGGCACCCCCCTCCGCCCCCGGCACCCGCCTTGCCCCTGCGCTCTTTTCGCCCGTGCAAGTCAAGGCCCCGGCACCGCGGGCCCAGGCAGTGTCCTACACCGCAGACACACTGCAGCGGCAGGGACACGGCAGCTACGGCACGCCCAACCGCCAAGCATTCTCCAGCGACCCGCAGTCCAGCCAGGCACGGCAACATGCAGCCCAGCACGGAGTGGGGTCCTCCCTTGGGGCCCACTTTGCTGCAGCAGGGAACATCGGCGCTTCGCCTGCTAGCAATGCCATTGGAGTGGCTCCTGGTTCAGCGCATGGGCAGGAGCAGCCGGATGCGCTGCACTTCGGGCGTGACCGCGGCCGCAAGAACTTCTACACTGGGGGGGACAGCGCGGGGGCCAACTACAGCAAGACCTACCGCAGCAGCGTGCCTTGGGACACCCGGGATGGGCAGTACACGTCAGGCGCCGGCGTTGAAGAGCTGCGGCGCACGGCGTTGTCTGCGCACGCTGTGACTGCTGCTGGGGGCATGCTGCACGAAGCAGCTCCGGGGGCGCAGCAGGGCGCCGTGGAGGGCAAGGCTCAGGTGGGCAACAACAGCGTGAAGGCCGACATCAAGGCCAACCTCCTGGTACGGGGCGTGCGGGCCATCTTTGGGCTGCAGCGCGCCTTCTGGGCAGCAGACGTGGATGGTGCTGGCTTTGTGCCAGGGGCTTTGTTTGCACAGCTGGTGCGCCAGAATGGAGTGGGCACCACCACGGGGCAGGCACAGCAGCTGGTACAAGACATGGCAAACGAGCACGGCGACGTGGACTACACTCACTTCCTGTACGATGTGCTGGGGAACATGCCCACTGGCCGCCGGGACTGGGCTGTGCGGGTGTACCAATCCCTGCACCACCAAGCCATGGTGCAGCAAGCAGGCGGCGCCGAGGTGGGCGTGGAGGTGGCTGGAGCCCCCATCCCCATTGATTTCCTGCGCATGCAGTTTGCCAGCTCAGAGCACCCCGCGGTGAAGCACGGCGCCCGGGCGGAGGCAGATGTCCTGCGGGAGTTCCTGGAGACGTTCACTTTCCACCCCAAGCATCCCGCCAGCGCGCCCCCTAGCGACCCGCAGAATGTCTTCAGCTCAGGCGGTGTGTCCCAGGGGGACTGGCTGCACTACTACAACTTGTTTTCCGCTGCCATCCCGGAAGACACGCACTTCCAAGTCATCCTGTGGTCAGTGTGGCGTCAAGCCGATGTGCCTGTGACCAACACCTTCAAACCCCCGACCCCCACGCAGCACCTGCCCCCTGTAGGGCACGTACGCAACCAGGCAGCTGGCACCGCCCCTGGCTGGGGAGTGGAGTGTCTGGGCTTCGCAGCCACGGCCTCTGGGCGCATGATGCAGTCCCACAGCATGGGTCGCGGCGCCGAGAGCCTGGATGTGCCTGCAGTGCTCTTGCGCATTCGCAACAACATGGCCCGCCGTGGACAGGGCAGCATCATTCTGCTGGCTGCTACGCTGCGCAAGGCAGATGAGGCTAGCCACGCCTCCTCCCGTCTTGGGCGGCTGACGCGCTCCGTCATGCGCACCAGCCTGTCTGAGCTCTCTATGGGCATCAGCGACGGGGAGCTGGATGTGCTGTTTGAGGCGTTCGACGCTGCAGGGCCGGGCAGTGCCTCTGGGGAGATCGCGTATGAGCATTTTCTGGATGCCATGGCTGGGCCCATGGCACCTGGACGCGAGGAGGCCGTTGCTCATGCATGGGACGCGCTCAGCAAAGGCGGACAGGTAAGCGCAGTGCCTCTGGGCACTCTGCGCTTGCGAGCCAGCGCAAGCTGGGACAAGGATGTCAAGTCTGGCCGCAAGACTGAGAACAGGGTGAAGGGGGAGCTGGCCCAGCCCTTCATGGATGCCTGCGGGGGATCCCGTGTGCAGGGTGGCGCAATTGACCAGGACACCTTCTTCCGTGTGAACGCGCACCTCTCAGCGTGCACTGTCGACGACAGCACTTTTCAACTGCAGGTGTGGAATACGTGGCTAAATTAGTGCCCGGCAATCCTCTCAGTGTGGCAAGTGACGTGCCGCCTTTGAATGCAATGTGCTCTTTCAAGAGGAATGCAATGTGCTCTTTTAACTCTTTTCTGAGCATTAATGCGGAACCATTGAAAAACGGCGTGTTCAAAATAGTGGCCCTATAGGGTAGTGCTTGAGAGGGGTGTTTCACAGCCCCTCTCTTTTTGAAACACGCCGTGACCCTGAATAAGTATTTAACAAAATATACCCTAGATAGGTATATTTAGATACTTATTCAGGGGCAGGGCGTGTTTGAGGTGTCTGTGTGCTCTGGTTTTGTAGGGGTGCGGATGCTGTGGGTGTGACCATCGATGGTGTGGGTGGCCACCTGTGGGGGAGGGGGTCTCTTTTGCGGATCTGAGCCTGTGACCATCATGGTCTGTCTTTGATTTTTCGCAGGCGCGCCACCTCACCTCCAACGCTCTCAATCTCACCGCGGACGCTGGGCTGTGACCTTCATGGTCTGGGGGGGGGAATATTACTACGTAAAATAAAATAAAATAAAATTTTATTTATTAGTAAGTTCAACTTCAATCGCTTCGCTTCATTTCAGTTTCTTGATGATTCCCTAGAGGTTTTCTTGTAATCCTTCTGGGGGTAATATCTGTATAAATTATATATAGTATATTTGCTGATTTTACCCCCAACCTTAATTGGGAAGGTTTCCGTTTAAATTACCGTCAGGTGATTTACCTTTTAATGGTTGCTTCCCACTCCTTCTGGGGTAGGATTAGCCATAAAAAAGATTTGGACGAGACCATATATAAATAAAACTAAAACATTTTTAAAAGTTGATGACGGGACAGAATTTAAAGGAGTTTTGAACAATTTATAAAAAACAATAATATAATATTAATGAGGGGAAAGCCCGGAAGGTCTCGCTCTCAAGCTGTAGTGGAATATATAAATTTAGTTATTGGTAAAAGTATAATGATGAAAGAAACAAACGATGAGCTAGCCAACGACGAAGAAATAACTGATTGGATTGAAGAATTGCCTATAATCATATAGGAATATAACGAATTTATTGACGAAAAAGAAGAAATTAGAAGGAAGTTGAATAAGCCAACAATTAAAAAACTTATGTATGAAGAACTAAAAAAGCCAGAGCTGGACGATTTCTTAGAAATTGGACAAAAGGTATATATTCCTTTGGATAAACCACAAAATATTAAAAATAAAAGATTATCAGGAACTTTTAGAGCTGGTGATTTAAGATATGAGCCAAAACCAAGAAAAATAACGGATGTTTTAATAGGAAATCCTACAGTTTATAAGGTTGAAGGTCTAAAAAATACTGTATTTAGCCGAGAAATGTTAATATTATACAAGGGTAAAAAGGCAATACCGACTAAACAATTATATACCGTTGAAAAAATTACAGCCAAACGAAAAGTAAATAATAAAATAGAATATCAAGTTAAATGGGAGGGTTATCCTGCAAGTGAGAGCACGTGGGAACCAAGAACAACTTTAATTGATATGGTTCCTGATATAGTGACAGATTATGAAAAAAGTTTTAAAAAAATGGTTTTAAAAAAAAAATCTCTAGGAATGTATATGACATCTATTAAAGATTCCATCAAAAAAGATTTATCTACAGGGAAAAAAGTTGAAGCAATTCTTTAAAAAAAATTAAATAAACTATATAATAATTCATTCTCTGCTTGTGATAATCAGTATCATCTGTTTGATATGGTAAATGATGATAAGAATATATATGTTGAACTAAAGAGTCGGAGAAATTCACTAAATCAATATGAATCAACAATAATAGGCAGTAATAAAATTAATAAATCCATCCAATATCATAAAAATAATGTAAATTCTTACTTTATTTTCAAATTCAATGATAAAAAAAGCATTTACTACAGCCAGAATTATTCAAAACATTTAAAACCGAATACATAACCAGACACGATAGACAAACAACAAAATTACATACTCATATACTAACAAATTTATTAAAAAAGCTAAATAGTGAAAGTATAAAAAATATTTAATATTAGTTAATTATCATAATTAATATTAAATTTACAAATCAATTTCAATGTGTTCTTTAATTTCGGGAGCAGTCGCAGCCGATAATCTCGGGCTCCGTTTTACCTGTATTTTATCTGTTAGCTTATCCAACAGTTCATTCAGAATTTTATCTTTATGAGTGTCTAACTTCTCAGATATTTTAGTTTCTAATAGGTTTATTTCAACTTGTAAGCCTGAATCAGTGCACTTACTCTTACAATGTCTTTGAAATATTTTATAGGCAACATATGCAAAGCCTAAAAATGCGGATGATAAACCAGAGTTTATTAATGATGAGTCCATATATATATACTAGAGATAATTTATTTTAGTTTTAGTTTATATACCAGTTGAACCGGTTTTAACAGCTTCTATTTTACAGCTTACAATAGCATCATCGCGAGAAATATATACAGAAGTATATATTGAGCCTTGAGACGAATTATTAGAAGCGACCACTGAAATTATAAGTGGGAATGTCGCATTTTGTATTAAAGAACCAAAATTGAGAGCTTCAGGGAGTGTGCCTTGATTTGCATTGTTTAATGTGCTTGTTTCAAAAATAGTGGATGTTGTCCCACCATTTACCTTAACCCCGATTTGTCCAAATGTAAAATTAGTTATTAAAAAGCAAGGGATATTTACCGATAAAAAATATTTGTTTCCAGTAGGTAAAGCTTCACCATTTGAAAATTTAAATTTTAAAAGTTCAATGTCGGTTGATTGCTTTGGAATTCTTGTAGTTTGTCTAAATGCTTGATTTGGACCGTAAATAACTTGGGTGTAATTTTTTTGTTCTGTTGTATTGTCATCAACATATTTTTTAGTAGCTATTTCGTTATCTTGAGTTGGTAAATCTTCTATTGTCGCTTGTTTAATGTCTATATTTTGTTTCCCTGAATATCCTTTAAAATTAATGGTATTCTTAGAAGTTATATTTAAGCTTCCACCTTGTCCGTTATCTCCTTGTTGGTATTCTATATAATTTTGATTACATCCAACGGTTAATTCATTTGAAGCAAATACCTGAAAATCAGTACTGCTTAAATTTGAAAAACCTACATTAAACAACGGATAATTATTTACTGTTTTATCATAAAAAATAACTCCGTTATTATTACCGTTATTTTGTAAATAATTTAATGACAATGTGTTTAAATTCAAATTTTCAGAACCTCCAGAGGGTAAATTTTGAATAGAATTATCAACATAATTTTTGTTAGCAGCATCCATTTTGGAGATTGGGTCTAAAAGTCCATTAATTGCGTTTCCATTCATATTTAGCCTTTGATTTGTGTATGTCTCTTCACTATTGAGAGCTAAAAACTGGCTACCTTTATAAATCACAACATCATTGTTGCTTATAGTTTGAATACAATTATTCTGTCCTAATTGTATCTTATCTTCAAAATTTAAATTTATTTGACCGTCAATAGTTAAACTACCCGAATATGTATTAAACCAGAATCTAAACGCATCGCGAAACAGCAAAAGGAAATACAAAAAAAATGAGAAAAGAGGAAAGAGATAAAGCGGAAGAAGAAGCAAAGAAAGAATCTAAACCTGAGAAGCTCACAGATGAAGAGGCGGACGCAGTGCTTAAAAAGGCATATTATGAGGAAGATTTCAAGTTCGGTAGAGACAAGCTATATTCTAGTATCAAAGCAAACGGACACAATCTTACACGCAAGCAAGTTAATGATTGGTTGAAGAAACAAACATTATATCAGTTGGATATACCTGTTTTTGAAGCAAAAGATTTCGTGACTCAAACCGCAAAGGATGTGAATAATGTTTGGAATATAGTACCCCGGCTACTTTGCTTTGGAGAAGGAACTAGCCGTCAAAAGGAGGGGTGTGAACATGATGTTCACAAAAAACATGATTGATTCTCGCAAAAACTAAGCAAATTACACGTAAAAAGGTTGCC
>Ga0307982_1000589_pt1 | contig 28738 bp, 26 predicted proteins | sample OrgLakmetagen989_FD_201847 | JGI IMG/M metagenome (GOLD analysis project Ga0307982, IMG submission 201847) | Saline water microbial communities from Organic Lake, Antarctica - #989 | ecosystem: Environmental > Aquatic > Non-marine Saline and Alkaline > Saline | place: Antarctica: Organic Lake...
CTTGAAAGTTATGCACGATAGTTGCATGCATGTGCACAACGAACGCAGTTTTCTGCGAACTTCTGGGCACGGCCAATTCAAGAAACAGCGCAATCATCTTTCTCACTTATTCCTCCGTGACAGATCAAAGCATTGAGTCTGCGTTCGCCACGGCAGTTTCGGGAACTGTGGCGATTCAAGTACGAGGGAGAACTGGGCATTGACTCCGGCGGCGTAAGCCGTGAGTGGTGGGAGTCGCTCGTTGGTGCGTTGCTGGACCCTTCTACGGGCTTGTTCGAGCACGCGGCTACTGACAATTTGTCGTATCAGATCAACGCAGCGGGCGCAGAAGTAAGGCTTGCGCAGGCGCAAGAATCGAATGCGCGGAAAGCAAAAGCACACATGGCTGCAGCAGCACAGGCAGAATCTGAGCATGCAACAAAGCAAACAAAGGCAGCTGCAGTTGATACCAGTGCAATTACAGCGGCTGTTGACGAAAGCCAATCAGCCTCTGAAAAAGGTGCGTCTCATTGTAACGGTCTTGAAAGCGGCAACGGCGCTGAAGCAGGCAGCAATCACCTGAATGGCGAGACACGCTCCAATAGCGGCAACATCAATATCAACCATGGTATTGCGAGCGGGAGCCACGCGTGGATGGGCAGTGAACTAGCAGGGCTCGAGGCGTACCGCTTCGTCGGGCGGCTCCTCGGAAAAGCTCTGTTGGACCAACAAACGGTGCCCGCTTACTTGTGCCGCCCGTTGTTCAAGCACGTGCTAGGGTGGCCAGTTGGATTGCCCGACCTCGAATTCACTGATGCGTCCGTGCACCAAACGCTGACTTGGTTGCTGGACCCAAACAACCGGGACGTGGCAAGCGAGTTGGACATTGTGTTTGCTGTAGACGAGCCAAATCCGTTTGCGGGTAGTAGCAGTGGCGGTGGTGGCGCTAGCAGTAGTGGCAGTAGTGCCTCTGGTGGCGAAGCCATGCGTACACGCGCATTGGTACCAGGCGGCGAGAATGTGCCCCTAAGAGCTTCGAACTTGAAGCAATTCGTAATTTTACGATTCAAAGATGCCATGCAGGTGAGATTGGCCTTGGCGAGAGACTTTGCTTCTTCTTGAATTTGTTGGTAATTTGAGTGGCGCTTAGTTTACTTGTTGTACCTGTTTTCGGGTCATTTTATTCGTCATCCACCCTGTAACTCCTTTTACCAGTGCACATCTCATGCGCATCTACTCATGCATGCATTCGTCTATTTTTATCCTGACTGCTTCTCTTCTGTCGCTGAACTCACCCATACACTAATCTTAGACGAAGCCTGGCCACAGCGCTGCCCTGGGATCTTTTCTCGCGGGGTGGTATGAGGTCTTGCCTCTAGGGCTTATGTCACCGTTCACCCCCGCGGAGCTTGAGCTATTGCTCTGTGGGGTCGCTACGCTAGACGTTGAAGAATGGCGCAAAGCTACGGTACAGTTTCTTTTGTCATCTTTATATTCTGTTTATCCTTCTTATCAAATCTTGGCCTGGCACCGCCATCTCATTTTACGTCTGAACTTCTTTTCATTTCACGCTATGTTTTTTCTTTCAACCTCTATATCTGTGCAAGGTCTACGTCGGGGGCTACTCAGCTGCTTCGCCCACCATTGTGGCATTTTGGGCGTGCATGGAGGCATTACCTGACGCGGGTCGGTCGCGGGTCTTGCAGTTTGTGACGGGCACTTCCCGGGTAAGAGAAAGAGATATTTTAAAAGCTGATTTTAGTAGAAAGTATGGATACTACAGGCAACCCATTTATCTACATTTTTCTTTAAACCATTGATATCATCATCATCATTATCGTTTTAAAGTTTTTTTTTTGATTTTTTTCTCACTCTTTGTGTTCTCCCTTTAATGTAGCTTCCCGCAGGGGGGTTTCGGGCTCTACAGGGCAACGACGGCGAAATCCGGCACTTCACCATCGACCGAGTCCCCGCTAACCATTTGCCGAGAGCGCACACCTGCTTCAATCGGCTGGACCTGCCGGCCATCACCAATGCCGCGGCGCTTCAAAGCATGCTCCAGCACTTGCTGCTTGCGGACTTAGACGGCTTCAATATTGCCTAGGTTTTCGTATCGAGAAGAGGAGACAACAATGGCGCGATGCCTAATGAAGCGAAGTAGTATTTTGGGGGATTTTTTATCGACACTTCGCCGAACTCACACAGACCATTAATTTTCATACGGGGCTATGGCGATAGCCCGTGAAGTCGTGCATTCCCTTTGACTCCTCAGCTATTACTTAGCTCTTAGCTCTTCATTGAGTTGCAGGTACAGAGACCCAGTTCTTAGCTCTTCATTATGTTACATGTTACAGGTACAGGGACCTTTTAAATTTAAAAGATTTAAACCACATTTAAGCGCCGCAGTTGCAGATAGAAGTTAAACTGGGCGCCGGGTGCTTGTGGTGAATTCCCATAATATAAATATGGGAATTGTATTGCCTATTGCTAATAAACATTATTTACTAATGAGGGGAGAGCTGAGTGATAATAATATAAGAACCGAAATAGCCAAACAGCTACAGCTACACAAAGAGCGAGTTACATCTCAAAGTAGGGGGACGCCCCCGTCTTTCGTAATACATCGGGCTTAATCGGTTCTAGTTCGAGTACTCGTGGATCGCAAGTGCGCGGTATGATCTCTAATTGCGCATCTCCTGTCGATTTCAGTGCTCCTGCATGTGCGCTCGTTTCACGGCCTTCTACAAAATTCACTCGTCCTCGTCAGCGACGGCCTTGGGAGAGTCAACACTAGCGCCCTGAGCGCGGAGCATCAGCGCTTCAAAGCCGCTCACCTGTAATGCCATTGCATCACGAAGGTAAAAAAATCATCAAATACATTTCTATCTAATTTTTACTTAAATATGTCGGGACATAAAACTCCATAGAATGAACTTCCTTTTTAAAAAATCATTGCGGCTATTGAAGGTAGCAAAATTATGCTGTACCAAGAAGTCGCGTTGAGCCACTGAATCCGCGCCAAAATCAAGCGAGCGCTCGTTGAAGATGAGGCAAAACGTAATCCCCGCTTGAAGCATTGCGGTACCGTGTTCGCTCTTTTGCGCATACCTGTGACATTTAAAGTGCAAATGCATACACACACAACATATGAGGTCACCCGAGAAAAAATAAACAAGCACCCTAAAAGGAGAAAGGTAACAAAACGACACTGCCATGTGTTTACGATGTACAGCGAAGTTTAAAGCGAGAAAGAGCAACTTAATCGAAGGTCCAAAATTAGAAGAGTAGAAAAATAGCGTCGTGGCTCCTTACGTGCGCAGAGTAGCTGTGCCCCATTTGCCAGCACTTTCTGGGTCTGGCGATTCGCCGGGGCGCACCGCCTGTTTGACGTATGCACACACAGCAAACATAATGAGGGACACACACAAGGTCAACACGAAGACGATTTCTCTTTTTTTCGTGTTTCCTCCAAAATTATTTCAAAATAGCATCGAGAGTTAGCAGCGATGATGCTAGGAAGTTTTGAACACATGTGTGGAAAAGGAAAGAGGTAGAGCGTGATCACAATACCTTGAGGTTCTTGAGGTCGATGCCCTCGCTTTTGCCCAGCCTCAACAACTTCGCACTGAAGCCTTCTTTCTCGGCCGGACGCCAGTTCAGCACTGTGTTCTCAGCCGAACTGGAATCGGCCATGCTGATGATCCGGAACGCAGCGATGCCTTTGCGGTTGAACTTCACCTGAGGAGCCGACAAGACACACGAACACACGCGCACACACACGTACGCAGGAGTGGCAAGAAAAGAAGGCGTAATGGGAACTTGCAATTGTGGCACGGAGCCCCATCATGGCCAACACGCGAACAACCAGGATTCAACCCATCGAGACACAGATTTGACCATAACATCATTCTCACAACTATACTTCATTGTCTTAAACCCTCCCAACGCGCACCAGCTTAATGCCATTTTCCAGCGCTTCGTGGAATCCATCGGGGAATTTCGCAGTCTTAAAGGAGACCGACTTCCGTTTAGAGGCCTTTGTGCTCTTGCTAGTTTCTTCATTGATGCCGCTGCTGCTGCCACTGTTGCCGGTGCTGCCGCCACTGCTGCTGCTGCTGCTAACAGGGCTCCTTGTGTCAGTGTGCATGTTGACATGCGCATCTGCAGCGCTTTGGGGAGGTCCATTCTGAACATATTGCGATGCCCTGAGGATGGAAATGTCGCCCTCTGACGTGGACGAGAGAACCTAAAAAAATGGGCCAAAAGGAGCATGCACGCGCAAAAAAACACCGAAAGAAGACAATGGTAAGCTTTGGAAGGTCGACACGCGAAGAATTCTTGGGCAAATAAGGCACGCACTATTTTTTACCATTACCTGGAGCACTCGCCGAGGAGCCTTCCTGCTGCTAGTTCTACGGCCGCGTGAAATCCAGCGTGGCGTAAAGGTCATTCGGGCGCTAAAAGAATCTTCGGTGCCAGGAATTTCAATTGCAAAGGTTTTCAACAATGCCGTACTGCTGATCGAATCGGCGTTAGAGGAGTGGCCAGCGCAGTCAAGGCGGTGCTTGTGCACATGCGCATAGGAGCCTGCCTCCACCTGCACCACCACAGAGGTACCAGCACTGGCTGATGGCGCTGGAACTGCAGAAGGTGTTGTTCCTGGCGCCGTTCCTGGCGCCGCGTTGGCCGGCTTCTTGTGAGAGGCAGGCTCTCCAGCAGCAGCAACGGGTGCCTTCTGAGGTGGAGGTGACCCAGCCTTGCTTTCAGCCTTGCTTTTAGGTTTCGCAGCACCTTGTGGCGGTGCTCTGCTCGGAGGAGGACGTTTGGTGGGAAACACGTTTTCGTCGTCGAGCTTGAGCAGCGATAGCGTCGCGTTCTGGTGGAGGAATCGGAGTGTTCGGAATCAGAAAACACGCGAAGGACAGATGCATACAAATAAACCGTGTGAAAGTCTACAGTTCGTTTACAAAGATGGCGAAAATTTAAAATCTCTGCAGTACCGTCCCCTCTCGAAATGTAAACTAAGTAGGCCAATACACTGACCTTGAGACGCGGAGTCCATTCAGCACGCCGAGAAAATATTTCGCGCATGTATGCGTCCAGAGACCGGCATCGGGCTTCGATTTCCTTGGTACTCATGGGAAGACCCATAAATGACTTGGCGAACGTTTTGGGAAACTGGAAGCAGGGTGTGGGAAAAGATATGAGGTAGACAAGAAATAGGTTGAACGGCGCGTGGGTGGGTGCAAATAGCTATGAGGAATATGAGGCATACGAAAAATGCCGTACTCATTAGGGAACGCCTTTAAAAAAATTAGAACCAGTGTAGCACCTTGTTCTTGGTCTTGAGTGGGCTAGGGATCACTTCGCCTTCGTGGTACTCGCGGAAAGTGTTGAAGCGAAAGGACCGCGTGCGCTCGTTCTTGTTGCCGCGCAAGCACACGATGTAAATCGGGTGCTGTTTGCCAGACCGCCCGACGAAAGGAATCCCTTGTTCCACGCGCACCTCAACTACCGTGTCCTGGGAAAGTGAGGACAGAGTGGACCACGGAATAATAGGGTTTTGCAAGAGAAGATACCATATTATAAGTGTGTTTGTAGCTAGAGAATGGAGCAGTACCACCGAGAATTTCAATGACGTGATTGTTGGGTGAAAGTAACAAACAAATTCAAAAGAATGTACATGCGGGACCAAATGCAGAGGCGCACTTACTTCCATGGTGTTGAGGAAAGCTAAACTCACGTCTTCCTCGTCTTGTTCAGGCCCACCTTGCTGGCCAGCTGCACTCATGGATTGAAAGAATCCTTGCGAAAGCCTTGCAGAGTTTCGAAACAGCCTAAATGACAAGCTCAGAGTCGTTTATTTATCGCTACCGCAAAGCACGGGGTGAAAACACGGGAGCGCGGGGACCGAAGAGCCGTGCGCGCGTCCTTGCGTCCTTGCTCCTTGCTCCTTGCTCCTTGCCTAGCCTGCCTGCAGGAAGGAAGGTGGAAGGAAAGGAGGGAGTGAAAACGCGAAGTCATCTTCGTATCATCCCCCAAGAGGGGATTCTGAAGGGAAAATGTCAAGATTAAGGGGGGGGGGGGCAAGGGGCAAGCCTTCTGCAGGAGGGAGTGAAGGAGTGAACGAGTGGAAACGCATGGTCATCTTCGTAACATCCCTAAGAGGAAATTCTGATGGAGAATGCCAAGATTGGGAGGGGGCAGGTGCAGATAAAGATACAGGTAAAGCATGATCAGCATGAAGCGGTAAACGAAGAACACGTTGAAGAAGATATAAAAAGCACACGAATGGGGAATGGTAAGTCCTTGCTTTTATTTTCCTGTAACCTATTCGTTTCTTTGTTGCTCAGTCTTAATTGGAATATGGAATTGAACAGTACAAAAAGGCGAATTGGGAATTGGAAAGCCGCTGAGCTGAGCAGGGGCAATGAAAATGAATTTTAAATTACAAGGCCCATTCCCACGAGGGACACCCATAGACGTACATAAGCCAAAGGAATACACAGCAAGTGCGGTCTTCTTTGCACTGACACATAAAGAAAGGAAGAAAGGGCCACGCCCCCTTGTGTTTCAATCACCGCTTCGATGAGACGCGTGCCATGGTTTCGTCCAAGTGATAGTGCACCATTTTGGGCAAGGGCAAGTTCGCAGCTAGCTTTTCGGCTGCAGTGGAGGTCGCTGCTTTACCTTTTCGGCGATTGTCTTTACTGCTGCTCCCGATAGGTGACGAGGATATTGGCTGCCGCTGTTGCTGTCGTTCTTGATTGGACAGCTGCACAGGGCTAGTCGCAGGTGGCAAGCGTAGAAATGGCTGGTAGACGTTGGTCTCCTCCGCAGCCTGAGAGATACCCGTAGATCCTAGCGCTGCCGCAAGGAGGGTGTCGTCATCGTCCTCACCTTCATCATCATCCTCACCTTCTTCCTGTTCCCCCATTTCATCATCGTGCACAACCATAGGGTGGCTCAAGTCTAAGCTCAAGCCCGATGGCGACGCCGCTGCTGCGGTTCGGCCGCGACGAGTAGCTGAGGGAGAGGAAGAGGCAGCGGGAAGTGGTTCTAAAACTACGGCGGCGGCATCAATGGGCTTCAAGTCCATCACTTGGTATCCGATTCGAGCAAGCAATGCTTCGAAGAGCGCGGACTCGTCGTCATTGTCGATGTCTTCTCCTCCTGCCTGCAAAGCCAGTGCGTGAGTCCTGAAACGAGCACTTGCGTTGACACCACCTAAAGAAGAAGAGATTTGTTCAACGGGAGCACCATTTACTGCACTCGAAGAGTGCTCATCGTTCTCGGAACCAACTCCACTCCTCTGCACTGCCTCGTCATCAAGCGGTGGTGCAGAATGGGCCGAAATGGTCGGTTCAGGGTGTTGTTGCTTTTGTTGTGGCGGCCAAGGGTCACCGCGGGTCATGGATGCATCGATCTGGAACACGCAGAATATAGCAACATCAAAAATAAGCAGCATGAGCAACAAGTTGTACTAGTAAAGACGAAATTATACTTGGGCATAAGACGCGTACCTCTTGGCTCAGAGTAGCAAATTCCTGCGTCAGCTTTTGAGTGCCGCAGGCTGCTAGTATTTTGAGCCTCTCAACGCGCGCTCCCGTGCGCTGCATGCTTCCAATGCCTCCTGCGAGGTCGCCTAGTTTAGCCTCCCATCCTTCAGAAGGAGCGGGTTCCTCAGAGGCTACGAGTGGAGATGGTACCGGTGATGTTACAATACCAGGAGGTGACGACGCTCCAGCAGAATTGTCAGAATTGATCTTTGTCGTGCTACTAAGGTGAGCAAAAATCGCAAAACTGGGCCCATTTTTCGGAGCAGCACCGCCACCAAACAAGAGGCCGTGCGCAGCAGCTGCCGATGAATCAACGGAAGTGACCAAGTTTTCGTTGTTGTCGTCGCCCATATCCGCGTTGATAGCATTAGCGCCAGCACCAGCACTGGCAGCAGCATCATCAGATACAGGGGGGGCACGGTAGCGGCGTCCAACTCCACTGATGCGCGCGTGCTTGTCGAGATCCGTGCAAACAGAGTCCACCAGAGTTTGGAAAGGAGGGGCATACACGGCGACAATGTACCTGTGTTTGATAAGATGAAAGAAGCGGAAGAAAAGAATGCACTTTATGAAAATTCGTGTCCGATGATTGACTACTACGAAAACAATACTCTCATCAAAAGATGAAATAGGAGATACTTTTCAAATGAGAAAAGAAAAGATTAAATGTAATGACACCTAGAAATGCAAGCGACAGTAAAAAAACGAACATATATCCACGAGATATGAAACATGGCTCTTCTCTTACCGGCCAGCGCCTCCCTCGCAGCCCCTGCGCCCGCCGAGACCTGGGTATATCACCAACCGGTCTTTGGGGCCGGTGCTGCAACTCTTCCAATCAAAGTCCGACGGCGATGGCAAGCGCTGCTGACTGGTTCCTCGGGCACCCTTGCCTCGAGCTCCTCTTTCTTCTTCTTGTCTTTCGTGTGGGCGCACTTTCCGCACGAAGAGGTCAGCTTTCGCCAGACTTGCTGGCCGCCGCCTAGCAACTTCTTCGATGGTCCAGATTGGAGAGGGGGCTGCCGTGTCGTTGCGGTTGTGCGATAAACCTGAAGAGATGCTTCCACCAATAGGTTCTGCTAAGATGGCCCGGCCAAGCGCTGATTTTGCCAACGCGCTGCTCTCGTTGTTCCTGTTGTGTTCTGACGGTGCAGCGTGTGCATTTGGATTAGCCGTCAGGATGGGCAGAGATGGCGACGAGGTAATCGATGCACCTCCACCTATTCCTCCGGGTGGATTCACAGCCGCCGTAGCCACGAGATTGAGCGTCAGAATGGCATTCGGGTCATCCACGAGCACTTCGAAGTAATGAGCAGCACCCCACGGCACGCGCCCAGCACACATTACGCCGGCAGGAAGTGGCATTGGCAACGCACTTGATGTTAATGATGCCGTCGGAGAAACAGCTTTCGCCGTTGGTCTTCCTACGTTGTCATCGCCACCTGACGCTGCTATTGTTTTGGGTGACGATGATATCTTCTTCTGGGCATGCTTGGTGCGCGTCTCTTCCATGAGGCATCGCAACAGGCGGTCTTCTTGGGCGGCTGCGCTGACTTTGGGCAACGGATCAAGCTTCGCTGCTAGGCTTGCTCCCACCATGTCAGCGATGAAAGGCGCCAGCGAGTATTCTGAAACCTGAGACGCCACGGACTCGCTGTCAATTGACGCGAGCGTAGAGTCGTCTCCTAAGCTCAAGCCTCCTCCAGGGCTGTCTGGTGCATCACCACCACTGCCTCCGCCTACGCTATCCGCCCCGCTAAAATGCGAAGCGTGCGAGTGTTGGTGGTGGTCGTGTACTCCTAGGCGTCTTTTCAAGTCATTAAGAGCGTTTTGGCTGTTGTCGGCCATATATTTAGGCCACAGGACCTACAATTGTAAATATGAATGAACATGCACACAGGCAGCAAGGTATGAGAATATTCATGCGCAGATCATTTCAAATATATCGATTTATCAACATGTTGAAATGGTATCAATGAATTTTCCTCAAAAGGCAACACTCATACACAAGCTCACAGTTACTGAACCAACCACGCACCTTGGTAGACATGAAAATAGGCGGCCAGCTCTTGTGCGGTTCTTGCTCTTCGTCGTCGTCACTCGACTTGGAGGCATTCAAGTCTGCAGCCAAGGCCGCCATGTCCGCCAGAAGTTTCTCCATGGGGTCTTGCGGTTGCTGGGCTCGCCGAGCCGCTTCCGCCTAGAATAGAACAAGCAAAAAAAAGGGGGGGGGGTCAGATAGGTCGAAAAATGATAATGCTTGGTAAGCAAAATGGATATGATATCTTTTCTAATCCTCATTGTATGGCTTCAAGATATTTATCAGTACCGTTTCCGCTTCGATCCGTGCGAGTTCAGCCGCACTTGTCATTCCATGGAAATTCTGCGGTGGATCCAAGGGTTCTGATTGGCCGCCAGCGTCTTCGGCCAGCGCAACTTCCACCGGAAATCGCCCGGCTCCTGGAGGGGCTGCATGCGAAGGCGCCGCCTGAGATTGGCTGCCATAGACCTCTTCGCGCCGCTCCATCTGCGTGCATTTATACAATATACCAAGGATAAGTGAAGAGACAAAACGGTTTAAAAGTGTTACAACACGAGAAAAAAAAGTCGCAAACAAACCATACAGGATTATCAGTAATAGAATGAGGTACAAGCAATCATGATCACATTTGGTCAAATGCTAAGGATTATAACATGTAGATAGGAAGGCATGTCATTTTGAGATACACACGCACGTCGAACGGGTTGTAAGTCAGCGGAGGGCCGAAAGTCATGGGCTGCTTGAACCCGCCAAACGCATAGGGGGCCCCCATCACGGGCTGAGGTTTCTTGGGGGGCGGCGGGAACGCAGGCGGCGCTGACGGCTTTGCGGGTGCTGCTGGTGCTGCTGCTGGTGCTGCTGCTGGTGCTGATGAAGGCGTAGCTGTGGCGTTGGCGGTTGCTGCTGCTGGAGCACCAGCTGATGAAGATGGAGGTGCGTGCACAGCTGGAGCTGGCACTGCAGCCGCAGCCGAGGCTGCCACTCCAACAATCGTCTCTTCGTCTTCGTCGCTGTCTTCTTCTTCTTCGCTGTCGCTTTCGGGCGGGGGGCTCTCCCTTTGCGGGGGTGCCATGCTGAAGTTTTCCACCATGGCTGCGGCTTTGGCCTCTTCGGCGGCGCGCTTGGCTCCCATGCTCACGGCAGCCTGAGGTAGAGTAGCATGCAAGAAGGTGGGCATGATGGTTCACAGTCTCATGGGATGTATAGAAAAATAGCAGACTGAAAGGAGGATAGAGGCGAGAAAAAGGGTACAGAGTATAGCAGTAGACAACATTAGAAATTATATTTGACATTGCATCAGGAAAAGGAGCAAGATGAAGGAAAATATGCAACACAAGCGTGTACGACGAACACGCAATAGGCTTAAATTTACTTTTCTTGCATACATTTCTCTACCTGTCGCAAAGCTTCCAAGCGCGCTTGTTCCGCAATGTACGCAGCCTGCGCTTCCCACATGTCGCGGCACCACATTTCAACCGCTTCCATGGCCTCGTTCTCCTGGGCTTCCCGCCTTCGCTGCTCCATCGCCGCAATCTCCGCCGCCCAGATTTTCGCAAACTCGGCATTTTCCACTTCGGCCTTGGCCATGGCGTCGTTTTCCGCCGCTTCGACGGCCGCAATGGCAGCGAGCCGCTCGCGTTCGGCGGCATCCTTGGCGTCCTGAGCGGCGCGCTTCTCGGCTTCGCGGGCTAAGCGGGCCTAAATTGAAGAAGATAAAAAAATTATAGTGAGTAGAAAGAAAGACTAGAGAGCAGAAAGATGCATCCGAGAAAAAAAATGCGCAAAAAATTGATTTATGGGCCTATCATACATACAAGACGAACGAGGCTAGAAAAGCACCCACGGTATATTGTTCTATCTTAAAGTTTAGACGATTATATACCTGTTCGCGGATGAACTTTTGCTCGTTGTACAAGAATACCCGCATGTCTTTCTCGGCCAACGCCATGGCGTCGCATTCTTGCGCTTGGCGCTCTTTCTCGCGCGCCATAGCCCTCTTTCGCTCTGCCTCCAGCCGTCGCTGCTCTTCTTCTTCCGCTTTCAGACGTGCCGCCTCTGCTTCTTTCTCTCGCTTTAAGCGCCGCTCTTCTTCTTCTCGAGCTCGCTCGGCAGCGGCCTTGGCATCGCGCTCCGCCTGAAGTTTCAACACCGACCAAAATAGCATGATAATGGCAGATTCGTATACAAATTAAATGCCGTGCAAACGTGTACTCTTGCGACAAGAAGAAGATCCCTCCCTTCAAACAAACAATACCTGTCGCCTTTTTTCTTCGGCCAGTCTTGCCAACCGTTCTTCTTCAAGCTTCGCCATGCGCTCCTCTAATTCCCGTTGTTTGCGGTTGTCGTCGGCCTTTTTCACGCGCACTTCTTCCTCTTGCCGCGCCACTTCCTTCTCAACTTTAGCCTGCTTCACCGCGACCTCTTTCTTCTTGCGCTCCTGCACTTGCTTCTTTTTCACCACAATTTCGGCCTTTTTCGCTTCCTCTTTGATTGCTTCTCCTTTCTGGAAGGACGAGAAGGAACGATAGGATTCAAGGAAGCGGCAAGAAAATGAAGAAAAAAATATGCACACTGCAAGTGAGAATACAACATTCGCATCGAAAGAAAAAAATATATCATAAGATGAAAGCGGAAAAGTAAAATAGATGTAATAAGGGTACGCAAGGAAATGTATTGATGAGGAATGAAAAGACCGCATATTGGTTTCCGTTATCATAGATATTTCTATCTTACGCTCAAGGCCGCCATGATCGCGCGCTCTGCAGCTCGCTGTTTGTTTTTCGCATCTTCGCGCTCCGCCAATAGCATCGCTTGCTTCGTAGCTTTAGCCTCGACCGCCGCCCGTCTCTTGGCCTGCACCTGTTGCTGCTTCAGCGCCGCTTGCTGAGAATGTCGCCCTCTCAGGAGGGGGTCCAAAGCGAGAGATCCAGAATTATTGCTGTGCTTGTTGCCACCAATCGGCGCCCAGCCTTTGGCCCATTCGTCCCACACAATCGAGCCCACCGCGAGCGAATCCACCGAACTACTATTGCTGCTGCCGTCGAGAGAACCGCCCCCCGCGCCATTAGCACCAGCACCTTCGGAAGGCGGGGCCGAGTGCACCGACACCAGCTCTAAACTGTTCCCACTCAGCGAGTTGTTCGCTGAATGGGGGTGTCCTGAAGCAGCAGCAGCAGCAGCAGCAGTTGGAGTGCTCCCTCGTAGAGGAGAGTACGACAGCGATGCTGACGGCGGTCCCGGAGGTCCAAGCATGGGAGCGCTCAATTGCCTTGGCATTGAAGCAGCGGCCGCACCAGCCAGATCTGGGAGGAAGCGCCCTCTATCTTCGCCTTCTCTACCCACGTCGTCAAACAGAGCCGCAGGGCCGGTGCCCAACCCGCCGGCGCCGTCGCCCCAAAGGTCGACGCCAATATTTGGCCCAGTAGGCACGGACTGCGCCCGCTGACTGTTCTGAGGACGGTACAGAACACGTAAGCCAGTGCTAGTATCAATGCCACCTCCTACTCCTGCTGCTGCTTCAGCGGTATTGGTGGCACCACCAGGAGTGCTGCGCCCAACACCGCTAGCGGCGTGCGCTAAGAGGTACAGGTTCAACTGCTTCTGTTTGTTGGCCCGGCTGCGGTACACTTGCGCAGCAGTGGTGAGGTCGTCTTTCTTGCGGTCAATTTCCATGTCGACCAAAGCTTCTGAGAGAATGGGGTTAGGTTGCTGGTGCTTCAAAGCGGACGAAGATGATGCAGCAGCATTTGAGGAAGGCAGCACACTTGCTGGATGAGGCACTTTTGGGGGGTACTTTGGGTCGTACAGGGACGGCTTCTGTGAGTGATCTTGACTCTGCGAAAGCGGTACATTCCTATCTTTATCAGTCCAATCCTTGCGTTTCGACTCATCGTTTGTGGTGCTAGGCGAAAACGTTACGCCTCCTACAGCACGGCGATCGACGTAAGGAGCCATCGATACGGTAAGAGTGCCGGGAGCTGACGACGCATGCGGAAAATGGGCAGGATCAACCACGTGCTGCCCTCCGAAAGCAGAACGTCCGACGTTGCCACCCGCAGCAGCGTCCGTGCCCGACGGTAGCCAAGGCGAAAAAGATTCGCTGCGATGAATGCTGCCAACAGTGCTGCTATAGTCTGCACCAAAACTGCCAGATCCGTCACCACTCGACATACCAGCAAACCCACCCAGGTATGGCGACTCTGGGTTGATCGACGACGACGAGGAAGAAGCCGACGATTGAGGAGGCAGCAGCGCCGAAGGAGAGCGCGGCACGCTTGCCAGGTTGCGGTGCAGCTCTAACAGGTGCTGCTGCATCCCTGGGTCAAGCCCCAGCGTCTGCGCGCGCGCTCGCGACGGCAGCAATGCCAACGCTGCGATGCCACCGTCGCCGTTGCCACCTACACCGATGCTGCTGTCAGTGCCGCTGTTATACGCATCTGCACCCGCGCCAGCAGCATCCTGCGGGCCTTGTTGTAGTTTCGGCAATTTCAATGGCGTGTGACTGCTGCTGTCGACGGTGGTGCCAGTGGTAGCGTCGACAATCAAGAACGCAACCAAGTCAAGGTAGCAGACAGGCCCAAACGGGCGCCCACCCACCACCACAACTTCCTCCTTTTCCTCGAGATCGTCGCTTCGATTAGCATTCTCATCTTCTTCAGTTCCGCCACCGCCACCATCGCCCTCTTGAAGGCTCGCGTTGCTAGCAACAGTAGTAGCTGCGGCACCTACATGGCTGGCAGGTGCACGCTTCTCTCGAAAACAGTCCACCAGGTCGCGGGCCCTCTGCTCCTGGCTCATCGCCACTACAGGGTGTTTCTTTCGATTCAGGTCGAGGGCGGGCCACGGCAGCCACCCCAGCACCCCCGACCGCAGCACGTCTAACATGCGGTGCTTGGGCAAAGTTCCCGTGCGAGACCGATCGTCACCAGCCGCCAAACACCTGAAATGAACAACACAGACGCACACCAGAGCAGATATAACAACCTTCTTTTCTGCGTGGTAAGTGATTGGAAAAAAATACATACACACAAATTGAACATGATTACATCAAAAGCGGGCTCAGTTTGTGTCTTCGTAAATTTAGTGTAATCACCTCTTCAAAAATTCGAGGATGAGTGGTCCCGTCGAACTCCATGCATGTTGCCGACGCAATTCCAATTCTGCCGGTGACATCAATGGAATATCCTGCCCTGAAGCCGCAGAAGATCGTTCTTGTTTGCCTTTTCCTGTTGACGCTGTGAGAACACGCGCAGGTGATGGCAGCGCACTTTCTCCCAAGAGCTTTTCTTGGGCTGTCGTAGCACGCCTCCGTGCGAAAGCAGCTTCTTCCATCACGCATTCCAGCACCAAATCCACGTCCAGTAGCGCAGCAGGAGATGGTGGCACAGTGGTATGCTTACTACTACTGCTAGTGCTAACTCGAGCTCTCGTTGATGCTGTTGTAGCGCCATCCCCAGAAGCTGCAGCTGCAGTCTCTTCGTCAACAAACCCTCCAGCCGGACGGTACGGGAGCAATTGAGGGTGCTGTCTAGCTATCAGGCGGCGCAGTGAGGCAGCATCTTCATCGTCACTCCCTTCTGCTGCTGTTGCAGCTGCTGCTGCGGCTGATGACCCGTCCCCAGGAGAGACGTCCACTGCGGGGCCAGCAGGCAGCTTCCGAAGGCGAAGCAGGGCACGGCTGGAGACCACTGGTGGGGCACCTTGGGCGAGGAGCACTGCTTCGGCGCACAGGGACGCGTGGAGGCGAGTCACGAGCTGCCACTGCGGCCGTTGCTGGGTGGATGGCAAGTCGCTGTTGCTGTTACTCTTGTTCGATGCAGCTGCAGAGGCAGCGGCAGCAGCAGCTGCTGCTGCAGATGAGCGTTTGGCACGTTTGCTCCTATTCGCATCGTCGATGCTGTTGGCGTAATAGTCAAGGGCATGGCTAGTGTTGAGTGCATCAGCCAAGAGATCTGCGGCGCCATCGTCATCCATCGAGAAATCTCCACCCCAGCCCACATTCGCTTTGGCCTAATTTGGTAAGAAGTGTGAAAGGAAGCGTCAAAAGAGGAGAAAATTGATTGCTTGTAAAGGCATTATGTGTGTGTATGCGTGTTAGGGTGAAAATGCAAGATTGGATGAAAGTGCGCTCATCGGTTCTGAAGTTACAACACGAGTGTATGGCGAGCAAAGTATCGGTAAGTGCGAGACGATGCATGTACACGTACGAAGTTTATCATTCTCACCATGGTTCGTGGCGATTTGCGCGGCACAAAAGGGCCAGACACCATAAAACCACGGTTCTTAAGCCACTGCCTGCCCTGCAAGTACAGGGTTAAGTCTGCTGATTCCAGTAAGCTCGGCGAGCGCAGCGATGAGACCTGCCACCCTCCTGCACTTGCACCTTCTGCCTCAGCAGCAGCAGCAGATGAAGGTGACAGCGGCGTGCTGGATGGATCAACGACGTCGCCTTCAGCACAAATGCCCAAGAGGCGAGCGAACAATCGCAACAGAGGTACCTCGGGGGCGTCGCACACCTGTTTCGCGAAAGTGCATCGTCAAATGAGCACACGAGAATATGTACAACTTCAGACGTTACTGAAAGTAAGTTCAAGCAAAACACATTTTAAAAGCACAAAGAAAAGAGAAACAAACAGTAAAAGGAACGCGTGCTCCTTAGTACAGTGTGTGCAAGTACAGTACTAGAGGTAGGGAGGAATGAAGGTGTTACGAAAATGACTTGTAACTCGCACCGCATCGAATAGGGCCACCAATTTGAACTGCGCGAGAGCGGGCACCCCGAATTTGTACACGAAAGACGCATGTAACGCGCGGGCTATGACTTCGGCACCACTTCCGCCATTGATATTGTTGGAATTCCTAGCAGCAGCAGCAGCCTCGGCGGTAGAGTGAGAAGAAAGATCAACTTCAGCCTCATTATCAATAATTGCAGCTGCAATGGCCACTGCTGCATTGGAGGTAACTCCTCTTTCAGTGGAATTGACACTTGCATTGCTGCCAGTGCCGCTGTTGCTGCTACGACCAAGCACTTTATCGTCAGCACTGCCTAGGAAACTTTTCTCGAAGTCGTTGAAGAAAGATTGCACAGCTCCAACCGTCCGTGAAAGTTCCATCGGTGCGGCTTCAGAAGCGACCTATAGAGCATCAGGAGTGCAGGTACACACACGAAACAAAGAATCCCAGAGATGCGCCAGATTTCAAGGTCAAAGCATTCTGTGCTGAATGCTTAAAGCAAGCTCAAGCATGGTTAAGAACTCATCGAAGGAGGCGCAAAAGACTAGATACAGAAGCAGTGTATTAATCTATGCCATGCTCTCTATAGTACCTTTTCTTCGTCCGGCATGTCAGCGCGGGGCCAGGAGCCGTCCGGCAAGCGCCCTCCTCGGTACAGCAACACTCGAGCGTCGTCCAAGTGTTCCATGTGGTTCGACCCTTTCCAGAAAGGCTGCATGGCCGCCGGAACCTAGTCAAAAATGATGAAAACATCAAAAAAATACACGCACTTACAAATACAAAGTCTAGAATATCCGCGGCTGGCTCTCTGCAAGTAGTACTCTAGAAGCCACTGCCAATAATGAACATTCTTAATTTAGGCCCATACAAGGCATTTCAAGATGCATTTGAAGGGTTGTTCAATGCAATTCCACCCAATGTCACAGAAGACTCACCTCGATGCACAACTTCTCAAATGCGTGAAAGCGCTGAGAAGGCGCCACCCGAGGAGGCACGTGAAGGCGAGCAGAGGCATTGAGGGCCCCCGCGTAGGACGACGAGGGTATGGGCCATTCGAAAGTCTCGGCCACCGCAGGCTGCGATTTGCTGCTGGGAGTGGCGGGAGCGACCACAATTGGCACCGCCTGTAAGTAGGTGTCGGTGGCATGCCCACATGTGCAAAAGCAATGGATGGGAATTCGATACATGTTAACAAGTGTGGGACTTGATCTGATAATTGCACAAACTGCAGTAGGAAACAAGGTCAGTAAGTTTGATAATTGATAAAGCGCATGAAAGAACATGCAAGAAGATTAAAATTTGGTTGAAATTAAAGAAGAAAAAAGGGGGGGGTCACACTTACCACACGAACGCGTTCGCCCATGCTGTTGTAAGTAATTTTCGTGCGCTGCTTCAGCATTTCGGGGTACTTTTTTGGTTTGGCGTGCGCACGCGTTGGCACCTGCAATGTAAAGGATTTGGAAGATTCAAGTCATGTTTCGAATTATAAAGATAGTTATGACAATCAAAACCAAAATCTCAAGATACCTGAGGGAATCTCTGGTCTCTTGTTCCTTTCATCTGCAATGGCGTAAGGTTATTATTACTCTTCGGCAACACTGCAGCGCGCTGTTTTTCTCCTCGGGCGCGATCATGGTCTGGGCGATGCGAAGTGATCGACGGCATGGAGTGATCGCCCAAAGAGGACGCATCGCCCACACTCATTCCAGCGCCATCGTCGTCGTCTTCCTCCTGGTCTAGGACGTCGTATGAAGCGCGCGGTAAGGCGACAACCGCGGCACCTGCTGTTGAACTGCTGCGTGCCTTCATGGCGTCAGGCACCATGCGCTTTGCTACGTGCGTGGCTTCATTTTCAGCTGGTTTGGCAGTATCTTCGGCAGTCTTGTGCTCGCTTTGGCGATTAGGTCCCACAGCTCCCGCTGCAGCTAATGCTGCGTCAACACGGCGCGTGGCCTCGTCTAAAGACTCATCTCCGAGCGCGAGCACCAGCAGGCCGGCTGCCGTAGCAAACAAGGGCACATCGACCAAGAAATCAGGGTGGGGCACTCCTAGCGCGGCAACCACGTGCGCCACTTCATCTTGGCTGGGCACCACACGCGTGCCGTGGTGGAAGTACGCCGCGCGCCGCCGCCACCAGTCACACAAGGTTCGCCCTAAAGCGCGCCCTCGTAACTGCATCGCCGTGCCAGGCGGCTGTTTTTCGGTGCCACTAGCAGCAGCACCCGTAGTACCACCACCATTGCCACTAGGAGCAATACCAGTAGCAGAAGGAGGCGGCTTCAGGTGGTCACGGCTCGCGCCCCACGCGTGGGCTGCGTACAGCAAGCTCGCCGTTGCTTCGCGCTGCTCGCCGTCTTGGAATTCTGCTCCACTGGTTGAGTCGTCGCGAGGCGCGAACCCTAAGGCTGCGCCAACGGCTACGGCACGCGCTCGTTCGGCTCCCGGGCCACCGCTGAGCTGTGCATCAACGTACCACTTGAGCACAATCTTTCCAATGGCTAGATTAGAGTCTTTGTTGTCTTCATCGCCTTCTTCTGTTGCTCTAGCTCTTGCAGCTGATGCCATTCCTAGGGCTGCACCAGATCTTCCTGGTCGCGAGCTCAAGAGTTGGCCAGGTGATGCAGGCGATTTGGTCCGTGAGCGGTGGTGCCCTACCCTAGGGTTAGGATTAGCAGGGTCCAGGTTAGGGCTCGCAGAGGTGGCCCTGTCTCCGTTGGCGGAGGGTGATCCAGGCTGCGGCACAGACAGTCGGTGGCCTGTGCTCGGGGACCCTGGTGGGGACATTTGCAGCGGGGACACCGGCCGGGACTGCAGAAGAAGGGCGTTTTCACCTCCGGCAGATCGAGGTGGAGAGCTAGGAGTCGGGGACTGCCGTTGCAGCGGCGCCGTGTCCGGAGCCACTAGATTCAACACCGCAGCACCACCCGCAGCAGCGTTAGGACTTCCGTCCACCAAAATGGGCGGTGGTCGGTCTACACGCCGAGCTTTCCTTTCGGGGTGAATGCCGCTGCCGCTGCCGCCCACGCTGTTGTTGTCGTTGGGGATGTCCAAAGTGAGCAGAGAGCTCGAGCCATGCCCTGAGGACGAAAAACCTGGGGACCCACGGCCCGCATTACTGCTCTGCACACTGTCCAAGTCACCATCGATACTGTTGGAATCCTCGTCGCCGAACTCCTGATCCTGCAGGGGTGCAGCACCAGGCAAAGATATGCTCACAGCAGACGGCGACAGGGCAGCAGCCCTGAGTCCCCATTGCCCCTCCTCGGCGCCAGGCGCACCATCGCTGTCATTGCCATAAGCATTTGCACGAGCTCGCTCAGCTGCGGCTTCCAATGCTTGCGCATGGCCTGGCACTGGGGCAGCGCACCCCTGCGGCAACACCGCTGCCACGGCTGGGTCGTCGTTCAGGGTTACCTGCACGAGCGTCGCATTCTGGCTGCCGTTGAAAGCAGCAGCGTGCGTGGGAGGGCTCGGCAAGAGCAACACTACGGCTGACAGAGTAGGGCCAGCGCGTAAAAACGAAGTTGACAAGGGCACCGCAGAGAGGCTCACACGTCGCAGCAGTGTAAGCAAAGGTAACGGCGATGCTTGGCCAGCAGAAGCATTTTCACCACCACTGCCGCCACCCCCCAAAAAGGAGGGGCCAGTCATGGAGCCAGCGCCAGACGGAAGCCCGAAATGCGACGAATTGACACTGCCCGGAGATGCTGGCTCGTGATGACCTGAGGTGTCTCGGGTAGTGGACTTAGGATTGGATGTTGGTAAATTGACTTGAAAGACGGCCAATGAGCGATCGAGCGACGCTGATATCAAGAGCGCACATGCAGGGCGACATCCAGCGCTATCTCCCTGGAAAGAGCCCTTCCTTCCACTAGCTTGATCGTCCATTCCCCAGGCCGGCAAGTTAATACTGTCGAGGGCTGTTACTTTGTTCGCGTGGTGCTTTATCAAAGTCAAGGTCGCAATCGGCTGCTGTTCAGGCGGTTTGCCACCATTCATTGTCGTTGAAGCACCAGCCGAAGTTCTAGTGGGGCTTTTGAAGTTCGCCGTGGTTCGTTGTGGTGTGTCTGTCTCCTTGGTAGTAGCATCCGGTGCATCCAGGGCACCACCATGGGCTTCAATGGCGCCATCCATGAAGCCAATCAAAAGCACAGATTTCGCCAGCGGCCCTGTTGAATCAGTGTGCGCATCCTGTTTCTTGAGATAAGGGAGCGCGCTACCAAAGGACATGAAAGGCACTTTTGGCGGGTCCTCATCGTTCTCTTCGCGGGTGTGCTGGTGAGGAGGAGAAGACGATCCTTTTCGAGAAAACGATTGCGGAGATGGAGGTGGAGGTGCAGCCCAGGTAATCCGCAGAGGAGAAGACGATCCTTTTCGAGAAAACGATTGCGGAGATGGAGGTGGAGGTGCAGCCCAGGTAATCCGCAGGGCAGATAGAGGTGAGGCCGTCACTATGTGCCTCTCCAGCATGAGGGCGTGGCTGCTGCTTCCGCTCCCCCCTGCAGCCAAACCGAACCGCCACACTTTCACCACACAGCCCATGCCCGAGCACACGATGGGCACGCCGCCGCTAATATTGGCACCACTCGCGTGCTGCTTCTTTGCTCCAGCTCCAGCTCCCGATGCAGAAGGGCTACCTGACTCGCCGTGGTTTGAAGACAAGCCTATATCGTAGCGCACACCGGCAGCAAGAGCACACACGCCACCACTGTGCGCTGCCGCAGTCCAGAGTGGCCCAGAAGCAACCGTCGCTGGAGAAGACGATGCTGTTGCAGTCGCTGGAAATCCGAGAGGTTGGAGTGCATCGTGCCCTTGAAGAAGGGAAAGGTCAGGCGTTGGACGAAGTGCCCAAAGGGAGAGACCGCCGTCCGAGTTGCCGCTTACCACATAGGCAGGACTACTACGCATGATATTGTTGTAACCGTTGATGCCACTATCATGGTGCACATTCGGGAGTGCGACCAAGCTCTGAATTCCAGGAGCACTTGCCTCAGGACTGTTGCTGAGCATAAATCGACGAACAGGCTGGCTTCGAGAGGCCACTGGCAAAGTTCCTCCTGCTCCTGCATTGTATACCACCTGAGGCGCATGCAAGTGTTCAACGGCTTCTAGAGAACCGTCTGCGCGGCCTACGCAAGCCAGCTCATGTGAACACCAGGCTAAGCAAGTCGTAGGCCCTGTGGAGGCATTCAAAGGAAGCGCGCCATCCACAGTAGCAGCTCTGCCCGTGGCTAACGCAGGTAGACCCATACTGCTACCGCTGCCTCCCTGTTTTCGATTGCTGCTGCCACCATCGGGGGACGTTAACAATTCAGCTGGCAGCGGGTGCGCCACCTGAGATGCCTCGCCAAGCGTTGGTTCCATTGCCGTCAGTAACCCTTCTTCAGAGAGAACCAGCAGCGCAGCATCCTGAGGCAACTCATGTGAAGATGGCGAAGTAGCGGGCAGTGCGCCAGTTTCAACGACTGATTCCTGGTTTTCATTGTCTGCAGCAGATACAGACCCGCCTGCTTGAGACGTTGAAGACGGGAAAGGGCCAAATAAAGCTTCCCACGCCACGCCGGCTGCAGAACCAGCCAACGATTCTACGAAAGAAGCTTTCGCGAGAGATCCGTCCAATGATCCTGCCACTGACCCAGCCGGAGAGACAGCTGCGTCAATTCCTTCAGCTTCTGTGCTTTTCATCCTGAGGTTTGTAAAATTAGGCGAAGCCGGTGCACGCGCCAAGGCTACTAGCGAAGAAGAACTGCCATTGCCGAGTCCTCTTCCTCCTCGTCGGCCAGAACCTGACTTCGCTCCGAACGCCCATACGGGGGGCAACAATTCGAGCACCGCAATTTTACCCCCACTCACGGCGACCACTCCGTCCCGGCACCCAAAGCGGGGCAAAGTAAAGGACGCAAAGTGCACGGCTTGGCCCGACGCAGGGCCCGGTGCCATATTAGTGCGCCGCGGCTTCGACGCGTAACTCGCCACGAACCTGTAAGAGCGCCGCCGCAGTGTAAACATAAAGGGCAAGAACACGAAAAGGTCTAGAGAAGTGGGCAAGTTCTTCAGTGACAGGGATTTACAAAAAGAACTGTATCTAGGTACGAAAGCACATACTACGCGTAGGGATTGGAACGTACGGAGTGTCGTTATTGGACTCCAGTCGCGTCGCTGACAAAAGCACGAGCTGAAGAGGTGAAGAAGAGGCGTCCGAGGTTTTGTGAGGGTGGTGACTGCTACTCGCCGCAGCAGCAGGCACTAAGACCCAGTGCCGCACGCACAAGTCTGCGCCAACCGATATCAGCCGCGCAGTCGCCAGCGTTGGCACGGCGGCTGATCTGTTGCGTTTGTCTAGCCGCACATTGTCCATTCCAGCAGCAGCACCAGAAGAAGCAGAAGCAGTCGTCGCAGCTGCAGAAATTAAGTGCAATGCATTGGTGGATACGCCTCGGCCGTGAGGAAAACAGTGCAAGGCTACCCCAAAGCCTAATCGTGGCACAGGCAGTCCACTGCTGCTGCTGTTGCCACGAACATTACCACCACCACTGCTGCTAGGTGGACTGTTACTACTAGAAGGCAACTCCAAAGCTACAGAGGCGCCGTCTGTGGGCAAAGATGGCTCGTCATTGATGAAACTGTGGTCACCATTGGCCTGAAAGCCACTTGCTGCTGCTTCACCTTCGTCGGTCAGGCCGGGCACGTGCCACACCTTCAACGAAAATAAATGCATCGGGACATAGGCTTAAGCACAACATAAAATAGCATCTAGAAGTGGGTATCTGAAAAGCAACGAAAGATGCGGTTAATGCCACATGCACTTTTAGCAAACGCAACAGGAGTCGTATCAACGGAAAGTGCCAGCGTACACTACAGTTTCATATGTGGTAGACATTCTCACCTGGAGGGCGCCGTCGGAAGTAGTGGCTCCTACACCGTTCGGCTGCAGAGAGACAAGCGCCGTCACCACAGTGCTGCTTCCAACTGATGTTGCTAGAAAGCGTGCGACGAGAGTGGGTTCTTGCTTCCACAGCGCGCGCGCTGAACCTGTACCCCCGCTGCCGCCACCACCTCCGTTAAAGCCCATCCCACCAGACGATGCCTCCGCCAGGCTCGCGCTGTTGGCACCATCTACTGTGCTCCCTCGCATGGCAACGCTGGTGCCTGGTGAGCCACTGCCCTTGCTTTGATTGGCGGTGTCAGAATGTAAACGCCACGCCCAAATGGTGCCGTTGGCCGTGGCTGCAAACAACAGGCCGGACGACTCGTCCACGCACAAGATTGACACAGAGCTCTCGTCGCTCACTCTTAAAACGGGCCCGCAAACCACCGCCAAGTCGCTACTGTCGTCATCGCTACTGCTAGCATTGTCCTTCTTACTGTCGCTGCCTCCATTGGCGGTGTAAGTGCTCCTTTCGACTGGCGACTTCTCTGGTCGTAGGGACCACAAGCAAATTTCGCCATTGGTGCCACCACAGATGAGCGCTGCCGCCGCTCCGTGAATAGTAGCCGCCGTGCAGGACTCGCCCGCGGTCACAAGCGCAGGCCAAGCCGCTCGAACGCCCAATATAGGGCTCAGCACTTTGCAGGACGAAGCACCCCAGCCCGCAGCTTCAGCAGACGCGTCCACCGAATGCCCGTCACTGCCACCGCCCAAGACCACAATGAAGCCGCCAAGGGCTTCCAGCGACAGCAACTGCACCACTGGTGGACTACGCGGTGGGCGCGGCAACGACATAAGCTCGCGGCGTAGGGACCATAGCCTAAGGCAAGCTGCATCCACGCTCAGCACCCGCCCGTGCCGCTTGCTGAAGGCTGATGCCTCTATCGGTAGAGTCGACGCCCGCATTTCGTGCAAGTGCTCCAGCGTTTTGTTCGCGGCTACTTTCCCACGCCCAAGTAAATCCATTGCTAACAACAAGGCGCAGAGTTTCTGCTTGACAATCAATATATCAGGGCTACTCAAGTACCGGCAGCAGCATTTTTAGCGTTAGCATTGTGCGTTGTGCATTGCTGACCCGAAAAGAAGTTTCTCGGGGTACCACATTAGGACGTCCGTTACATCTCAAGACGAGAGATGATGCGAGAGGAGAGAGAGCGAGAGGACGAAAGACGAAAGATACCTCAGATACGATAGGCCCTATCCCCTAACCTAAGATACCTTCTAACCTCCTGCCGCTGGAGCAGGCTGCGCACTAAGATTGAGGTGTTCAAAATCAAAATCGATATTTTCTAGTGCGTTGTCATTCGTCCTTGAACTTGCTAGCTTGATGCGCTGTTGAGGTGAAGACTACTAGCTAGGGTGAGGTGTTCGAGCAGTACAATGGCGGAAGTCCTCAATGTTATTTGGGTTGGCGGAACTTCCGCTTTGGCGCGAACCTATGTCGAAGAAATCGGCGGTCGATCAAAGTATCAGCAGTTTCGCACGCGGTTCTTGATGGTGGGGCATGAGCCCCCCATGGCGGTGGCCGAAGACGAGGGTACCAGCTTCGGAGCTGAGCACAGCAGCCCAACGGGCTTGGTAGCCTCGCACACCCATCTAGATTTGACTTCACGAGAAAGCGTGCAAACGTTGTTTGACCGGCTGCCAAAGTACAGCGGTCCAACTATTATGGTCGTGAGCGTGCGGCCACCGCTTGTAGAGGCTCCCACTTGGCCACGATGGCTCGGTGGCAACGACGAACGCAACAACACTACTACCAGAAGGAGCGCTGAAGGTAGCCAGAGTATGGAGACTACCGTAACAGCAGGCAACTTACAGTTGGTAGCCTCTCTCGAATATTTGGTTCAAATTGCTGCAAAGTCGGGTGTGCTAGGAGTGCTGCACGTAAGCTCTATTGCCGCTGTTGACCACCTCCGACCCCAGGTAGGATTTAAGTACTCACTAGTACCAGCTGTTTGCTTTGAAGCCTCTGGTGAGGCTCTCTGGATGAACCAGTTTCATTGGATTCGATACCACCTTCACTTCAGCATAACTTGATGTTCGTGGCGGACAAACATCAGGTGTTTGTGTCGGAGAAAGACCCTCTGCCTCCTCTCGAAGCATACCGTGGTCCGTATGACGTGTTCAAGCGCCAATCAGAAGACGTGATAAACCGAGCGTGCGCTGAACATGCATTGACTTGCACACACCTGCGCATCGGCGCCATCTTTAGCAACGACCAGGTCTGTTATGCGTTGGATATTGGTGATGCTATACGATGCAGACATAGTATATACGTATATTATAGTAATTAGTTTATGACATTTCTCTATTGTGCGTGCTACTTCACATTTCATTTTATTGGTTGATTCAACAGGCAGTGTGCATTCAATGCAGTGCACTGAAGCTTTCCAGTTGGCCCATCGCTTGCTACTTGCCGACGCGGATCGACTGTAATTCCTCGCGAAACGTGTGCCTTGCTTTGCAAGCTATTTTTGAGCGCTTCTATGAATTGAAAGCTTATAAACCCATTTCATCGACAGTGGCAACTAGTGGTTCTTCTGCACACGCCCACGCTAATACTGAACCTCCTCGCAGTAGCAAATCCAACAACGGTGGCAACCACAAGCCTTGTATTGATCTTGCCCCCGTTTACTATTACACACGAGCTTCAGTGCAAGGCGGAGACGGGTTACCGTGCGCATATGGAGACTATTTGCTGGCTTATAGAAGTGCTTTTGGCTACAACAGCTGGAGATAAGTTTGCATGATTATTACGCTGCTTTCATCGTACAACGATATATTTCAACGCCAGAAAGAGTATAAAACTATACTAATCAACGTCCTATGACGGCATAACAATTGTGTTTGCGTGTTGGTTGTGTTCAGGTGGCCGACGCTTTGGTTGCAGGGTGTTGCTTCATTAGCACTCATGGCCGGTTTGCTCCAGTGCCTCCTGTGCCTTTCAGTGTGGTGCCCGCTGCTTCTTGGCCCTCTTACACCCACGCTTGCGTCGATTGACTACCTCCTTAAGGTATGTTGCGCGATAGATGAATTCATTACGCCTTATGCTCTGAAGGTGCACTAATATTGTGTATGAGTACCATTACCGGTATTCAAATATATATGGACATTATTCCTGAGTTTAATACTTTCCGACGAACTCTAAAAGGGCTGATTCAAATGTCATAGTTTGCACGTTCACGGTGTGTTGTATCCATACGTAGGTGAGTCAAAATGAACACACGTTTGACTGCCGGCTATTCCACCGCCATTTCCCGAAAATGTCCGAGCGCGAAGAAGACATGCCCACTGCTTTTCGCCGCATCCATTTGCATACTTCAAGTGGTTAACGTTTGAAGAGTTGTACTTCGAGAAGTACAAGTCGAATTAATGATGGTATGCTCACCTCAATATCAACCTTCCTTCCTTCCTTCTGAATGTGGTTGGCTGAAGGGATCAAGTGGCAAGAATGCCTGTGAGTACCATATCAGAGGAAGCCATTTAAGTTAATATACGTAGATAGAAATAGCGCACTCTCCTCAATGCACGTGACCTAGGTCAAAAACTATTTTATGAACAAATTCCATTCAAGAGGGCAGTGAAAATTTTGTATATCATGCACTTTTGGAGCTGAGGTCATGGCATTTCGTAACCAATTCTTTTATTCTCCTACAATTACGTGGCGGTATCATTAGGATGAAGGCATTGTTATTGTGCCAAATACTTTCAACCGCCGCGAGTGGCTTGTAAGGTGCTTCAGGCAGTCCCATTTTAACAATAATGGCAAATGGTACAGGCTTCATTAATTTTTGCGAGATACTGAAGTACTTGGTTCAATACTCAACTATTTGCACTCCTGAGGGCATATATGGAAGCGGTTTTGTATTTTCTGATTTGCAGTGTCCACCACCAACCCTCCGATTACGCACCCGCCCGAGTCTACGCCTCCCCGCGCTGAGGTTCTACTCAGCTAAGAGGAATTCAATGAAAATTCCAAATGAATGCAAGGATCCAAATTTGATGGCACTGAATGGGGAGTCTGCTGAAGCCCGGCTTCTCTGGGGGACGAGGGGGGCTTTGGAATAAAACTCCCATGGCCGCTCGGATATATGTGCCTTGTATATATATCAGAAACTTGGTTCTGGCTGCTTTGATTTTATCCATGCCGGCCCCTCCCACTCGGAGCCTACGGCCGCCAAGTCGCACACTCTATTGCCTACATTACCTCCATATCTTCGTCTGCCTCTTCTTCAACGGCGTGTCCGGTCGGAATTCAGTTTTCACCGCGGAAGAGAGGAGGCAGTGCATTGCGATCGTCTACGGCGACTTATTGCGGAATGCTCTTTTGGTCAAGAGAGCATCGATGGGCTATGGCATTGTACATACCTTCCGTCGCTCAACTTCCCCGGTGAGGCTCTTGGGTGTATTCGGTGAGTTTCCCGACACCTGCGTAGCCACTGAACTTATGCACGTTTTGCGAAGAAAATTTCCCCTGCGATTTCCCCTGCTTTGTAGCTTGCTTCCGAGTTTGTGTCTACCCTGCGATTTCCCCTGCTTTGTAGCTTGCTTCCGAGTTCGCGTCTACCCTGCGAGCCTATACTCGCAGCTCTTCGTTGGCATGCCACTGAGGCAAAAAAATAGCCCGGAGAAATTCCTCGTGTACCTCGGACGTGAAGCACAATGGGCACTCAGTACTTCCATCTGTTAAAAATCGGTTTTCTTGTACTGTAGGAATAAAGAACGCTAAGAAACCAAGCTATAAGGGCATATTTTGCCCTTCTCATTACACCTGGAGCCTACGATTGCACATACAGTTTTTGTACTGACAGATACTGCACCAAAAACAAAGAAAGGCAAGTGCACTGCAGTCACCGAGGCACATGAAGAATACACTTGAGCTGCATTTGCGCTAGCAAATTCGCTCTAGAAGGCCAATTAAGGCTCCTACTGGCGCGTTTCCTCCGAACAAGTCGGCGAGGCTGAGTTCTCGTTCGTGTTTCACGTCCCTGGTCCACGAGGTACTTCTCTGGGCTATTTTTTGCCCCGGCAGGGCATTGTCTAGTATACTATTAAGCAAGTAAGTATTACGGCGGTGTTGTTGTCTGTCTTCTGTACTTTTCTCCCTGTAGCAAAAAAAAAAATGAGATGAGCGCATCTCCACTCACTTGCAGGTAACTCGCCTGTGGGCATGGGAGACAAAGATCAGGCTGAACGAGAAGTTGTACCTAAGTAACCCCGTTGGTTGTGCTGGTATCTGTAACTACTTCGCTAATTCGCTGATGACATCGAACTCGAACTCAAACTAATACAAACCCAAATGACACAGAAGGTGATGCTTCGGGCAGAAGTGTACGCGCGTGCGTTGCGCGTAAGTCAGCATCGTAAAGGGGATAGTGTATAGAGGGCAGGAAGCATAATACTTCCACCCCCCCTCTAAACTGTTCATGAAATAATTTTAAAACCGGACTAAAATACAACAGCGCCGATTGGCCCTGGAGAAAATCCTTCTTCTGTCGA
>Ga0307982_1000592_pt1 | contig 28569 bp, 25 predicted proteins | sample OrgLakmetagen989_FD_201847 | JGI IMG/M metagenome (GOLD analysis project Ga0307982, IMG submission 201847) | Saline water microbial communities from Organic Lake, Antarctica - #989 | ecosystem: Environmental > Aquatic > Non-marine Saline and Alkaline > Saline | place: Antarctica: Organic Lake...
CGTGATGAAGAGGTGAAAATTGCACGACGGGTCGTAAACGACCGGCGATACTCTAAACACCTTACCTCACTAAGTTTGAGATCCCGGTTGCACTCGGAGCGTTTATAGCTTCGAAGGAGGTGCTGGTCCGCCGCCCAGCACCTCCCGGCATTCGCCCATTTTTGGAAATAAACGGTCAGTACAGGGACAAGCGGTCAGCGGTCAGCGGTCAGGACAGGAAGTACAAAGGCAAGCAGCACAGAACACGGTACATATAAATAGATAAATATAAATACCTTGGTCCTTTGTGGCTTACAGAAAGCTCCGTAATAGTACATGGCAACTTCTGCTCTATACTTATCCTAGCTGCAGCCTTAATAGCCATTACACGGTCCATTATTCTACAAGCAACAAGCAACTCAAGCGCCAGTAGCATTTTGCTATTTGCTAAACTAAAATTTGGAACTATAAATAAATACTTCGTAAGTCGAAATCATGAGTTAGGATTAAAACATAGGCGCGACTTAAGCCCGATGAAAGAACTCCGCGATTCTTTTTGGAAAACCGGGGCCAAAAAAGTTATTAATTAAGGGCTCGTGGATCGTGGATCGTCCGCTGGTTCTTCATCAAAATCAACGCGGTACCCGGCATTTGCGTCTTAAGGGATTGAGAGCGAAAGATAAAGAGAGGGCACCGTTCTTAGGTGAGTTGCGCATCATACCATACTAGCACGTCCACTAGATGATCCTGGATGGTCTGCTTTCTTTTGCGAGTGGCCCTAGGGTTTACGTCTAGTGCCAGAACCCTTCACTTTGCCTCTTCCGACGGGCTCTGTTAAGCCGAAGCTCTCACGAGTAGCCCGAATGATTTCACGCCCAATGAGGCGATCTTCTTTGATTTTGGCTAGTCTTTCTTGAGCTCGAGCGCGCTCCAAGGCGGCGTGCCTCTTTTGCTGTACGCGATACCGCATCTCTTCTTCCTCTTTTTGGCGCCACGCCTCTACTTTTTCTGCGGCCTTAAACTCCTGCTCGATGATAGCCATCTTTGACTTATTCAGCTCCAAATCTATCACACGCCCGTCTTTGTCAATTTGACCCGTGTTTTGCAAGTGTTTTTGCAACACACGGTTCTCGAAGAAGTGCCGCATGTTGGGGTCAAACAAGGCGTTGTATGGTCCAAGTTTGGCGCTGTTTAACCCACTAAGGTCCCATCCACTTTCACGTTCAGCTAGAGCAGGAAATCGGCTACGCCTCGATGCCATTACAAGAAAAAATCAGTTCGTGATGTAATCTTTCTGGGGATTCCTCAAGCCGTGGAGCACTCAAACTATAGGAGCGCGAAGCTTTAGTTCTACGTGCCGGTTCAACGCACAGCCGAGTGCTCCACCAGAGCCCAGAGCCTCCACTGGAATCAACGGCTCTATTTCGCTTTTTTGTGGAGCTTTACAGGGAGGGAAAGTTTTTACTTTTTAGTAGGAGCTGTTGCTGTGCTGTAAAGCTAAAGCTGCTAAGCTTACAGATAGATACTTACAGTTACGATGCAATAGGTACAAGCTATGGCTATCAGCTTACGGTGCTCTATAAAATGTTTAAAGGAATTACGGCTGAAGTATTGGCCACAAGCTTTATTAAAAAACAAATTTGCAGGATGTTGGACTTCTAGACCAATAGATTCAGATCATAGCCTGCATCGGGATGGAAGCTTGAACAGTATCCACTGTAGACTGTAGATAACATGTACCCATCGTGCTTTCTGTGGTAGATTTGTGCTGCACTCAGTCTTTGTTTTTTTGTCAAATATTAAACCAAGCTACGGACAGCCCTTCCACGGCCATTAGCTTGAAGAATGCTACTGAAGATCTTTAGAGCGTTTATATTCGCAAGCCTCTCAACTGCGATTACGGGAAATGTAGAGACAAGCCAGCTCATGTGCGCGTTTCGGTGCGTAGCTTCCCAAGGATGGATGCACACCACTCGCAACAAAGCGGGCCTCAAAATGCTGACGGCCACACGCAGCCCTAATGCCTTGCCGCTAGCTGAAGTGGCGTGGGAGATGGAGGACTCGGGTTTTCCAGGCTGGATCTGGCTGAAACGATTCGCCACCCAAGAATACGCCCGGGCCCTGGCACCCCCCGAGAAGCCTCCTTGGGTGTTTGCAGCCACCGACCGTCGTCCAACACGCGCAGGGCTCTTTCGAATTGAGCACGTGTCTGGCGGGTGGTACTTTTTCAGCAATCACACGAACGGCTACGTGAATTGTGTCGAAGGCGGCCTCCTGAGGGGCCACGGCTATTTCCCGAACAACAATGTGGCAGCAACGCGGGAACCGTCGACCGAATTCGAATTGGTGGCCTTGAATAAATCTCAAGTGCGCGCCAGTGTGGCACCTCTTCAATCCTCCGTCGCTTCGGCAGCGTCAGTCCAGCGCTCCTCTCGTGTAGGAGCTTTACAGCAGCCAGAGGCAAGCACAAGGTATGAACCATCGCGCGCTGCCTTGAGAAGTGTTGCGCTCTCAAGCGAAGGAAGTACCTCTCGTGCGTCAGACGGAGAGCTAGATACAATAACACCGCTAGAGGATGAGTCGACAGGAATATCGGACGGGCCATCGAAAGATTCCTCCGTCCCGTCGTCTTTAGGCGAAGCTTTGGCACGAAATGCTGCCATGGCTAAGAAACGGCGCCGCTCAAACCAAGGTTCAGCAAGCAGCAGCAACACGGATGCTGGAGGAGAAACAACACTTGCTGCGGTTGCCCCGAAGAGCTGCCAGCAAGCGTGCAAGTGGAGTTACATGGAGGATTCCGGTGGATATCCCACGCCAGCGTTCAGCGGTCCTTTGGGGAACTACTTGTGCCCTTCCATGTTTCGAGACTTGAGCGATTACGTCTTCAAGGTGTGCATGGGTTGACGATGATCGACATTCCGCTAGCTTTATCTGTCCTTGTGCCCTCACCTTTTTGATTGTATGTGCTCGTATCGAAGTAGGTCTTATCTTACTCCCCCCCTTCCTCTCTCTTATGAGCAAAAGTGCGTACACACTCCTTAGTCTGCAATCTCTCACGCTACAATATTTCCTTTCGCTACTTCTTCACTTGTTACTTCACAAATTATGTTTTCTTCTTCTTCCGTTCTTGATATCCAGTGGCCTTTTTCGCACTTCGGAGAGCGAGCCACCACTGCTCCTCAGGACACCGCCGCAAAATGCTTGCCGCCGGTCCCGATCGTCTATGCGCACGCTGGCACGCATGAAGCAGTGGCGACGTGGAGCAAGAAAGTGCTCAGGCGGCCTTACATCCTTATTACCGGTGAATGAGTGATTGAAGCAACGAAGCACTCAACACCATATAAGACCAAATATCTTGTGCACGTGCCTCTTTCTTCTCCTTTTTCACGTCATTGATATCGGTTTGCTGATCGAATGCATTTGCTATACGGACTGCTGCAATTTGACGATAAATTTCCACTTATGTTATATGCATTTCTTTTGCACCTGACCTTTCTTTTCAACTTCTCTCTCTCTTCCCTCTCTCTCTCTCTCTCTCTCTCGATTTGCACGCCTCTACGCTCCATGTCCAAAAGGCCAATCCGACTGGCCAGCTTCTAGATCCAAACTCCTGTTAGGGGACCCCAATTTAGTAGCCTGGTTCGCGCAAAACGGCGACTTATCGCATGCCAAGCTTTACCCCATCCCCATCGGTCTAAATTGCTTCGAGCACGCACCGGAACTTCACCAAGCTCTCAATTTGCTGGCGACAAACCCGAAGGAGCGCAGGAAGACGGTGCTGGTGAACTTCGGGAACACTCACGGGTCGAGAAAACAGGTGCTGCTAGAGCTCGATGACACATGGGTGTCATGAGTCTTCACTCACACTGAACTTGGAACCTCTCTCTCTATGTCTCTTTTTTTCTTGACTTTCAATTTAAAGATGCTTTTATCAAAGTTTACTTGTCCATTTGACTTTCCCTTCTTTTAGCTTACTGATTTCAACAGGTGTGGGAGCATTTTTGCGGAAGACAACTGGGAAAAGACGCGAAATTCGCTACATGTAGTGCGAAAGCCCAGCAAAACAAAGTGAAAGGCAACCCACACCTCGTAGCGTACTACAGAAAGGTCTGGTTAACATCACCATGTTGTTGTCTTGCTCTTCAACCAAGAGTCGTCATGCTTTCCACCCCCCCTTGCTTTCATATCTTTTTTCTCCTGGAGTCGCCAGCTCTAGTGTTCTTGCTTGACGCCTTCACCTTCTTTGTACGTCTTTCCAACACTGCGCCTACTAATTTAGTACATTTCAATGCAATACCTTTTTTTTGTATCATCAGATGGCGGAGCACAAGTTTGTGGTGGCGCCGCGAGGCAACGGCTGGGACACGCACCGTCTGTGGGAAGCTTTGTACCTGGGCTGCGTGCCGATCGTGGAGTCGGGGCCGTTGGACCCCCTGTACAGTCAGCTGGGCCGAGGGGTCGTGCTCATCGTGAAGGATTGGGCCAAAGTGACGGATGCCTTCCTCCAGGCCCATTATTCCGCGCTAGCGAGCCAAGGGGATTTCTTATCACCTCAATCCTCGCTTCCGTTGCTCCACCGCCCGCACTGGCGCAGCGTGATTGAAGCCACAAGAACCAGCGCCATTAAACGACTGGGCCTGGATGGCGCCAAGGGAGGCGGAAATGGCACTCGTGCTCGCTGCTGGGGATAGGGAGTTATCCTGGGCTTAAAGTGCTTTGGCGATATTTTTGTGGAGGGAAATTGCCCTCGTTTGTATTAGGGAAAGGGAAGGAGCCGAGGAGTCAAAACTCATAGCACGTTTTGCCTCTACGTACTACACCAGTCACGTAGTGCGTCTAGGTTTCTAGGTCCTAAATACTGCACTGATGTCCTAAGAACCCAAGGCCCTCCCACTTCTACTTCCCCGTCCTAATTTCCTTACATATGAATCCTTCCTGCCTAATGAACTACTTAATTCCAATTCATTTCCATTTCTGTTATCTCAAGGGCATATCGGTAAATCAGCACAATCTCCCTTTCCCTTGAGTTCAATGCCTTATTGCTACTGCTAAATACAGGCATCAAGCATAAGCATACAAATACTGGCCGCTCCTCACGAAGTAATTAGTTCAGGAGTAATCGGAACCGGGCGCCTTAATTCCTCTAGGGCTACGAGCTTGCGGATTACGGCACTTGAGTACTCACGATAAGAACTTGGTGTAATCGCTCAAAGGAAGAGGAGCGCGGCCGCTCGAAGAAAGCAATTGACTTGTCTTCCATTTCAAGTACTCCTCCCAACCTTCAGGCTTTGGTGACAGCGGCATATACACGAACTTTACCGGTTCAGCTTTCCTCGGTGGAGGTTGAGGCATTGAGGCACCAGATGTGTTTTGCTCCTCTTCTTCTTCACAGGCTACTCGAGCGCGCGAGCGGTGAAGGAGGTCATCAGCGGCAAACGACGACGACGAGGAGGATGACGACGCCGAAGACAAGTGAAGTGCTTTTCTGCCGTGGTCACCGCTGTTAGCAGCAGCTGCAGCAGCAGCACCCAAGCGAATGCGCTTCGCAGCAGGCCCTTCTCTGGCCTTGCTTCCTCGACCGGTAACACCAATCGCGCGTTCGTGAGCGCTCCGCTTTAAGGACTCGGCCACCTCTCTGAAGTGGTGCCCATCGACACCGCTGTGCGAAGCCAGCAACTGATCCTTGAGGTAATTGATTTCACCTGCTGTTTTACCCGTTTCCGATTTCGCGGCCACCCAGTATGCTGCCAGCGTGAACACTGGGTCACTCACCTGCAATAAGTACAGTACAAGCAAGCACGCATTTCCAGTGAAGAAACAGTGCTCAAAGAATTTCACATCACAGATTCGATAAGAGTCATTTTACACCCTGTTTCGACCATCCTTCAAAGAGGCAGTCTCTTCTTACGTCAGCATGGGCGCCAAGCTCCTTGGCATAATCCTTCAGCAACGAATCTGCTCGTGGCACGATGGTCGCCAAGCCCCCATGCGCTATCCCCAAGTCCTCCATCTTCACCCCTGACAATATGGTCCTCAACCCGAGTACATTCTCCACTCTCGTGCGCGTCTCCTGATACAACGTTGGCTTCACGCCAGTGAGGCTCGACAGCTGCGGAGGCACGGGCAGCTGGAGTTGGCGGTACGAGAGGTCGAGCGCGATGGCTGAACGCGCCGCTTCTCCCTTCTTCAGGGTGCCGTTCTGCGGTTAGAATATAATTATTGGAGGGGCCGTTGAGATTGTAACTGAAAACTTAAGACTGTGCGTAAGAAGACAGCCCATTATGGATTCAGACTGAGGAACACCCTGCTCTCGTGTTTCCATCTTACTCTCAGCAGTTAGTACTTACTTGGAACTTGCGCTCCATTAGCCTCAGGTTTTCGATCGCTGCTTTGCGAAGGCTAGATTGCTTGGCATGTTCACTGAGGGGTGGCAGCTTCGAGAGGATGGCATCGATCGTTGCTTCCATGGTATAGTACGACTGGTCCCTACAGTCTGTAGTACTTAGTCAACTAGCCTACAGTAGCTCTATAACGACAAGAAATTTGAATTGAGTGGATTGCTAATGTGTATGAAGTCAATAAAGATGATGTATGAGGCCACGAGTTCACCCTCTTGTCGACAAAATTACAACGGTAGACTACAGCCAGTGCCTGAAGCTAAGGCCAATCTAACAACGTCGTGGTATTTTAGGTCTTGGGGCGTTACACCTGGGCACTGAACACCTCCCTCTTGACTCCTCTCCGTTGCTAAAACTTAATCTTCGGCTAGTTGTGGCTAGCGACGGGCGGCTCTAGCGGCTCTAGCGGTCTAGCCAAGAGCCAAGGGTCTACAGAGTAGCTTAATAGCGTGTAGCCCCTAGCTAGCTACTGCTACTAGCAGTTGTTTTGCTTTGTCTTTCTGTACAGTATTCTCGCACTTCACGAATATATTGTTTTGAAAATATACTTTTTAAAATCTTGGCGCCACACCTCCGAAAACGATTAGCGTTTAGCATCTTTTTTTTTTTTTAAAGCGTTTAGCTTAGCTTTGCGAGAACTACAGCTTGTAGCTAGTTTGTCTGCATGACGTCTTACTAATACAATAGTTCAAGACTGAAAGTATAGCTCACAAAATGGCCTTTTCACCACTTCCTTCAAATCGCGCTCCGGCTAGGCCTCCTACGGCATTCGCAGCTTCCCAAATGGCGAAAGCATCGCACACAGAAAGTAGTCTTAATCGAGCCTCAGCAGCACATTCCTCAGCTGTTCGGGGTGCACTCTGGGAGACGCCATGCCTTTCCCTGTTCAGTTTCGCAGGTATCGAAGAGTGGCGAGGCGTGAAGCGGGGCGGTGACGTCACCAAGATCCTAGACAAGTCGATTGGAAAGCGGGCATACGTTATCAAAGGCCCTATAGCATCCAGCAACTACATTGAAATGCCCCATCCCGAGGCTGCGCAGCCTAAAGACCGGGCGCCAATAAACGCAACTGGGCCATTTGTGTACGTAGAGTACAAACCAATACCAGGCCTACCTCCCGGTGCTATGGTGCTCTTTCACTTGGATTTGACTACAAGCGCGGGCGCCTTGCGCGTCTCCTGCTCTTCCACATTTTCCGAGTGCAAGATCGCGGGAGCTGGAACTCTTCGAGTGCCGCTGCGACCTTCGCTCGATGGACGTTGGACGGTGATGGCTCTTGACTTACCTGCTCTCCTTGCTCAGCACTGCCCCAAGACTTCCTCAAGAGGAGGTAGCAGCAGCACTAGTGTGACTTACCGAGCTCTTCGAGCTGTCAAGCTCTGTTCCAACATGGTGGTGAGAGGCGTGTACACTTCACACAACGCTCTCAATCCTTCGACCCTGCCAGCAGATATGAAGTTGCCGTTGCCAAAAGAAGGGTCGTGGCATGAATCTTACGCTTGGGTCTGGTGTCCTCAGCCTCCATCGATTTCAACGCAGTCATCAGACAACAACAACAACGATGCCTCCTCCTCCAATACTATGCCACCATCCACTCCCAACCAAAGACGCGCTCGTGCTGCTGTTCCCGCATCGGCTCACGGTGCCCTAGAGTCTAGTTACGATGCTCGTGAAAGCGACGATTACACTGCAGCTCGTTATACAACTACTCCTCCTGCTGCTGCACAGCCTCGGTTCTCACCTCGTACCAACCGCACAGTGCCTTCGACTCGAACAGTGCCACCGCCAGCTTTTCCAGCTCCCACTAATTTATCGTCGATTTCACAGCGCTTTTCCAATGGCACAACACATCAAGCATCGTACAAGCTCATACGGGTCGTGGGTAATTCCGCTGTAGGTGCTGGTGGATCGTCGAATGGCAGCAGCAGCAGCAGCGGTGGTTGCAGTGGAAAGAGTGTGGCGTGGGTGAAGAGCGATGAAGTGGTGTTTCCGTGCGGTGGCGTGATAGTTGCCATGGATGCACGGGCGCCAGAAGCTGGAGGATTGGGGAATCAGCGGTTCTTGACGGCTTCTCAACAACCACCACCTTCGAATGCTTCGACGGTGAAGTGTCTGTGCGTGAGCCATCATGCCCCGCTCCTAGCGGTGGTTTCTTCACAGGGTGGAACTAGCGGAAGCGACTCAAGCACCTCAAGCAGCTCCTCTTCGTCATGCTTGTGGGATCTCGCAGGGCAGAAGTGCCTCTGTGACTTTGGCTCATCTTCGTATGCGAGCGCCTTGGTGACATGTTCGTTCAGTGCATGCGACCGTTCCCTCGTCACCGTAGGCCATGATGCTCAACGCCGCACCCTCCTCATGGTGTGGTCTGTTACACAACTCCGGCGCGGGAGTGAATTAGGAGGTAGTGGTAGTGTCAGTTGTGGCCCGGTGCTCACTCGTCAGGCCACGGTAGCTCGGCAGTTGAGCGATTTCGACGTGACGAGCATCGCTTTCCACCCCCACGACCATACCCGGTTAGTGAGTTGTGGCCGTGAAAACGTGCGGTTTTGGCGCGTCAGCCGAAAGCATTTGCCCGGATCTCCCGCGGAAGTGCCAAAGTCCCTGGGACTAGAGTTTCCCTTTCGGGGCCACAACTTCGCAGCTTTGACGTTTGAGGCCAAGGAGCCGCCTCCTCCTCCTCTTGTTGCAGCATCATCATCGGCAGCAGGGGAGTCTACGAGTATAGCAGCAACAGTTGCAACGACCAAAGTAGTGTTTGTCGCCTCGGACCAAGGCTGTTTGCTGCAAGTTGACGCCACGAGTCGGCAAATATTGAGCTTTTTGGGTTTGCACTCAGCGCCCATCACTTGCGTTGTGGCAAGCGAAGGGTAAGCGCTTTGTTAGGGATATTCTCAAATATGCTCATACATGCGTGCACGTGTTCGCTTTTGCTAGCGTAATTGAAGCATGCTTCTTCTTTCTCATTTTCCACATCTCTTTCTTATCTTAACTCAAAATGCCATAATCAGTTATGTCGCCACCGGCGACAGCAGCGGCCTCTTGAAAGTGTGGCCGTTGGATTTCAAGGAGCATTTGATGCAAGCCCAGCACGATTGCGGAGTGGCCGCGATTGCCGTGTCGTCAGATGATCTTAAGCTAGCTGTGAGCACCGTCCGAGGCACTTTAGGTGAGATGAGTCTTATTTGCAGACAAGGACAGATTTTAGGAGTGAAAGTAGGCAAGGGTCAAAGCGCGCTTAATCTTGGACCTATGTCTACGTGGAATCACCGTTCTTATAATAGCTCAACCCTTGTAAAGTTGATTAATGATTTTCCCGATCTTGCTGCCCTCTTCTTTTTGAGGCTAAACCTTTCTCTGTTTTTTCTTCTTCTTGATTTCCCTCGTGTGAAGGCGTGTTGGATCTCGCGACTCACGACTACCGCACTCTGGTCCGCCCTCACCGCCAAGGGGTGTCGGCGGCTGCATTGACTCGTCAAGGAGACTTGATTGCGACTGCGGATGCATGCGACGGCACGATTCGGTTGACTTCCCTTGTTTGCACGCCTAATCATGGTGGCGGAGCGGTTCTCTTTGAGTGGCCGAGCGAGTAAGTGATTGTATTTTTCTTCCAGCTCATGTGCTTTTCAAACCTCAAAAGAGTGTCTGTTCACGAGTCTTTCTTTATTTTGCTTTTGCATGCTTTCTTTACGTCGTTAGTTGCTTGGTCTTCATTCCTTCGTACACAAACTCATATTCTTTGTTTTGAATAAAAATCTTCTTTTTTTCTTGCGCGTGCTTTTGCCATCTCTTGCAGCGGTGAGCAGCCTACGTCCCTGGCCTTCCACCCGAGCAATCCTTCGCTCTTGGCTGCAGGATATCGATCGGGTGCAGTGCGCATCCTCTCACCTACCACCACCGCAACATCATCGTCATCGACTGCAGCTTCCGCTCTACACGAGCACCATTTGTTCACTCAGCCCGTGCGGCATTTGCTCTTCTCGTCCGATGGCGCATGTCTATATGCCGCTTCTAGCGACGGAGCATTGCTTTTGCTGGATGTGCTGTCGTCCTTCCAGCCTTTTGGCTTGCTGCCCCCCAACCAAGTGCTGAGCGAATCCACAGGACCAACATTGGCTTGGCCTTCCACCAGCAGCTTTTGTGGCTCGGACTCAGGCCAGTGGGTTGCGCTTCTCAGCGGCAGCAGCATCGCTCTCCTTGAGCGCCCTTTCAGCAACAACAGTGGAGGTGGCGGTGCTCTACCATCAGGTGGAGGAGCACCCGGATTGACTCTATATATCAAGTTGAATGTGAGCGGGGAATGCCTCAGCGGTGCTTTCACCAGCGATTCTCGACACTTGCTAGTGGTCACGCCCACCAAAGTGCTGTGCTTTCATTTGGCTCGCGCTTCATTGTCGGAGCCCAAACCGCAGCGGTGCGCTCCCTTCCGCACCCTGTGTCGTTTGCCTAGCCCCGCCACTAATGCTGCCTTCTTGAGTGATCCAAGTGACTGCTCTCAGTGGCCATCGCTAGTAGTTGCCACTTCTCAAGGATTGCAAGTTTGCCCTTTAGATGTTGAGGAGTCTAGCCACAACAACAACACCAAGAGCAGCGTCCTCAGCAGCGCGCCGCTCGTCACGGTGCATTTGTGTGCCGCAAACGGTTGCGTCGCTGCAGTCGACGACGAAGGAAGTGTGTTTGTGTGGGCGCAGCAACAACGACCTCAGAAACAAAGTCGTCTTCCTCCTACTGCTGCAGAAGACGTTGTTTCAACGGCAGAAGTGTCCTCGTCTCCTCCATTCTCGGATGACGCAGACCAGCTTTCGTCGCCCTCCCCACCTGACCTGTCACCGCCGCCGCTGCCACCCACACTTGAGTCCTTTCCAACACCACCGCCAGCACCACCTGCTGCTGACGATGCGACCTCAATTGAAGCCTTAACTCAAAGGATGGCACAATTAAGACCTGCCATAGAAGAAGTAGAAGAAACCATGATTGTACCACTCAACGACGGGCGTTCCTGTGGCGGGCAACCATTAAATTGCGCACGCGTGCTCGGATTCGGCAACCCTACATGTGGTAAGGTGGCGGATCATGCGAATTTACCCATGGGGCAGCAGCATCTAGCGTGGGTGCCTGACCAAGGAGTGGTGGTGTATGCGTGCGGGCGGCATTTGATTGGCTGGCAGGCGGGACAGCAGTCCGTAGTAGCAGGCGCACACGCCGACTCCATTACTGCTGTTCTCACGCTGAGAATTGGTAGTGGTTCCGAGAAGAAGAAGACGAGAAATGGTAGCGGTGCTGCTTTATCTCCCAAAAGGAAAGGCGGAAAAACAGGAAGCGGGGAAGATGAACAAAGAGGTTTGCTGGTGTTGAGTGGCTCGAATCCTTCACTTTCTTCTCAAAACAATGCCAGCCAATATCCATCTTATGAAGAAGACAGGTCTGCTTGCCTTCGTGTGTGGCGCTTCGAGCCTTCATCTAGTGGGCCAGGGAGCGATGATGATGACGACGACGACGACCACAGTTTCTTGGGAGAAGGTGGAGATGATGCAGGAGCATGGGTAGCCGTTGCGTCGTTGCACCAACACGACGAAGCCGGCGTGGCCTGTTTGTGCGCCTTTGGCAATGGGGATGAGGGTTGGTGGATATCAGCCGGCGGCTTTGATGCAGCTCTGGACGGTTGCTTAGTGGCTCTCTGGAGCTCTGATCTTAGGGCAGCGGCTTCGACTCTCTTGCCTCGAGCGGTGCTAGCGATAGTAGCCCTGCCCCCTCATCCTCATCGCGTCAGCTCGTCAAGTAGTCCAGCAGGCCTGCGATTTGCCACGGCAGACGAAGGCGGCGGAGTAGCTCTATGGGCAGTTACCAAGAACAGTGAAATGAAGGTACAGAGGCCTGTTCCTTTGGCCAACTTGCACGCGACCTGCCTCGTACATGTGCCACTGAGTCCTCTTGGAAGTAGTGGCAACATTGCTACGAGCGATGCTCTGCTCGCTTGTGGCACTAGTGAGGGTCAAGTGCACATGTGGAGCTTCAAGGAAGGTGGCTTCACGGATCCACCTTTGACTGTCAATAACAGCGGTGATAGCGGTGGTGGTGGTGACAGTGGCGATGCTAGTACAGCCGTCAAAGGTCTCATCGCAGCAGGGCATGGCCGACTCATTGCTGTCAGCAGTGCTGGAGCTCTAGTTGGGTGGGAAGCAGTGAACAGCGGTAGCCAGGATGATGACGATAGAGGCAATGGCGACAATAGTTACAGAAGCGGCAGCAATCATTGGCAATCTTTGCCTGGTCTGCCTCCTCTCGCGCAAGTACAGTGCTCGGGTGCAATTGCCTGTGACACTGAGGGAGACACCCTCGTGTGCGGTGGAGAAGGCGGGGTGTGGTTAGTGCAAAATGCGACCAGCACACGTGCTATTGCTGCGTATTCCGGAAATCATGTGAATCCCGAAGAAAAAGATGACGACGACGACGACGAGAAGGTGTTGCGATTAGCTGGCGGCAATTGCGGGAGTGTCAACTTGTCATGGGTGCTGCAAGGAGAGCGGCTGTTGCTCTGCGGTGATAGCTCAAGTGGCGCTCTGAGGCTGGAAGATACTTTCTTGGGCCGTCCTGTGCTTCAACTTCAAACCGCAACGCCTTTTGCCTGTCTGGCTACGGCTGTTACTACGACAAGTGCATCTACTAGTACTAGTAGCTCAACGATGAATGAGAAGGGTCACGCGGACAAGGATGATGTGAATAATGGTGCTAGCAGCAACGGTGGAGATGGTGGCGGTGGCATTCTCTGGGCAGCGGCGTCATATGCTGACGGCACGGTGCGAACTAGAAACTGCATTTTTACTTACTCTCAAATCTACCACCTAAGCTCATTCGACCTCTCATCTCTCGTAAAGTCTTGCTCTTCTTTATTAATCATTTCATCTTGATCCTTTTTCTCTCACATTCTCTTCCCCGACTCTTTGTTGCTTGCCTTGGCTATCACATGCGTACCATCTTCACCCTCTTGATTATTTCTTTTCCCAGGTGCGAATCTTCGACCTCTTTGCCGTAAAACTCCTCTGCAAGTTCATGCCCTTTGCAGCTTCTTCTTCTTCTTCAACCTTTGCGGTGACTTCAACCGCTTTGGCGTTCGTCGGCGATTGTTTGCTGTGCGGTGGTTCCAACGGACAAATCGCTGCCGTGCGCCTTTTCCCAGGCACTTCTAAAGAAGGAGGACGAGGAGGGAGCACCACTGTGCAACCCGTCATATCGCTGTCCTCGGACTGTGGCCACAACCGCCCTCCTGTCTCTTCCCTGTACGCGATCGAAGAACCGGAGAAGCGCTGGGTGGTGACCATGCACGCAGGGCCGCAAGGATGTGCACTCTTATGGGCTTTAGACGTCAACCAGATCAACCCGTTTGATAGCAGTGATCCTGGTAGCATGCGCGAATCCCCAATTGAAGTCGCGTGCATCTTGGATCTGCCTGGTTTACTAGCGGGCTGCCGATGGCATAACCTGGCAAATGACGAGGAACATCCGTCAAGCACCAACGTGTTCTCTGTGCTGGTGGCGCTAAGAGCAGTGGATGCGAAAGAGGAAGACCATGGCGGCATTGTTGCTGATGAGAGCCACCTCTCAGTGGTCAATTTGACTACTTCACTGCCTTTGCCGAACCTCACATGTACTGTGCCTGGATTGGTCACTCGTCTTTCGGTCTGCCCACCTTCGTCGTCGTCGTCGTCGTTGTCTTCGCCATTGTCAACGTTGTCATTGTTACCGACAGCTCCATCATCAGAGACGTCTCACTCTTGTTTTGCTGTCGGCACTACCACTGGAGCAGTGCTTTTGCTCAATGGGCACCTTCAAGTCATGTTTTACGGCGACGGAGGTCATTCAGGCCCTGTTAAGAGCTTAGCGCTTGGGTCGAAGAGCATCGCAAGCGCTTCGAATGGCGAAGTGCTCGTTTGGAAATTACCGAAAACTAAACAGTAGCTATCCCCACTTATCCTCCTCGTTCTCTTTTCAGCTGATTGGACTTCAACAAGAGATTTATCAGAAGATTCAGAAGTGCTTGAAATGCGGCTACTCAAATGAGGCTTAGTCTAGCTGCCTTCTTTTCGCACTGCGATGTGCCTGCGTGATCATGTTCGATTCTATCTAGACGGTTTTGTGTTTTGTGCATTTCGAATTTTCATTTGGTTTATTGGTACACATAGCCTACTGAAATTCGCTTTGTTTGGGCTTTTGGCAATAAGCAGTGGGGAATTTTGAATTGAGCTAGGAGGTCTAATTATTGCAATCGCTGACTGATAAGCTGATGAAGAGCCAAGAAATACTTCGCTACTGATACTGGCAATGATATTGTAATGCTATGTGGTTTATCTACTCTCTTGCTATACAATCCCTCTTCTAGTTCATAGTTCATAGTTTTTGGTTCTTGGTATATACCGGAAGCACATCGGGATTCAGGAACTACTAGCCATCCAAGTGATTAACCATCCATCTGATCTGATTAAACCCATTTCACTTGGATGAATACAATTCATACCGGAATTCATAAATTCTTCGGGAAATGCCGCCCTCTTTCTTGCTAAATTCATGGCCCTCTTGCCTTCTTTGAGATTGAGATAGCTGCCAAATCCTTGCCTTTGGTTGGTCTTACCTGAATTCAAAGCTATCTCAAGCTGACGCCTTCAATAAAGGCCAAGCAGCTTTCAGGTACCCAAACCCTGACCACACCGTCGCTAGAGTGGCAACTTGAAGCATGACCATGCCTACTGCAGCGGGATGAGGCGGTGGGATTGCGAGGAGCACCGTGATGGCCACCAGTTGCGTCACTGTCTTCACTTTACCCGCCCATGCCACTGCCACCACGTCCCGATGCCCCCCTGTAGCCATCCACTCCCGCAGCGCGCTCACGCCAATCTCACGGCAGAGTATAATGGCAGACAGCAAGCCTACAGCCATACCGCGTTCAGCTGCGAGGAGCACGAGGGCGGCGGCGACCATTAATTTGTCGGCAACCGGGTCCAAAAAGGCGCCAAAACGGCTCATTTGGTTCCATTTTCGGGCGAGGTAACCGTCCAAGAAATCGGTGATGGCGGCTCCTGCAAAGATGCCCGCCCGCACCTTTGGGTGGCTCCATGTTAATACAAGCACCGGAATCATGCCAATTCGTACCAACGAAAGAAGATTGGGCACATTCCAAAGTTTGGTTGTTTTCTGTGCAGGATGGTCAGCTGTCGAGTCTCTGCTCGCCTCTGCATCCAGTGAGCCAGCGCTCAGAGGTTCCGCATAGCAAATGCGATTAAAAGACGGGCTACGGGTAACATATGGGCGAACTGGTAGATGTCTTGTCAAGGAGAAGGCATGCGAAGAAGCAAATATGCCGAGAAGGCAAAGAAATCTTGTGAATACCATTTTGATTTAAGAGCTAACTTGGATAAAAAAGTTCCACCTGGAAGAGAGCGGAGCATTGTTGAGCGAATCATTTTCAAGTATACAGCACATGTCTTCATGAAGCTAGATCTATCTTACCAGATCTATCTTACAATATTTTTGTAGCCCTTTCAGCAACATTCAATCATGCTTATGTTGCTAACATCATTCTAGAAAGCTAGGCTGAGCCGTCGGTTCTAACAGTAGTACCAGTTAGAAGTGGCAGTAACAGTAGTACCAGTTAGAAGTAGCGCTGCTTTCCTGCTTACTTTTGTCCACAAAGTTCGCTTAATTATGCTCCTGAGCTTCTGAACTGCCTCTACTGCCAGGTGCTCTTCAGCTCTTCAGTCATTTTCAGACCACAAATCAAAGCACCCGTTCCAAGAAAGTTCAACGAACAGAACAAACGAACAAGAAAATGCGAGAACACGAAACTTCCAACAAAATGCCTTGACAAAAAATAACCTAGCTAAGAGCCGCCGAAGCATTTGCAGCTTGCAGCTACATAAGACAATAATACGCATTGAGAATTGCTCCACATCCTTCCTCGCGAGATCGAAGCTTTTTAAAATCATTCATCAAAAACGCCATTCCAAAATCCTTCACTCTTGTGTAAAAAAAATGTCGTCGTCCTTTGAACGCCACCAACGCTTAATGCGGTGCTGGCGAGGTTCAGCAGCATCAACTGCAGTTCCACATGCTAGCAGCGTACCTAGTGAATCTGAGAACGAGATTCTAGCTCGCCACCATAAGTTTGTGATGAGCCATGACGATTTAGCGGCAAGCCAAGCCTCTTGGGAAACGCGCATGGCTGCGAAATACTACCGTCGACTGTTCAAAGAGGTGCCTATTCATTTACTTGCATGTTGATTTGTCTTTGTTCAATGCAAACATCTCTTCGCTATCATATGATTGAAGCCATGTAATCTTGCCTAATAACAATCGTCTTGATGATTCACTCTCTCTTTTTTTTCGCACAGTATGCACTTGTAGACTTGAGCCGCTACAAGGAAGGTAAACTAGGGCTGCGGTGGCGCACTCAAGATGAAGTCTTCGCGGCGAAAGGACAATTTGAGTGTGGCAACATCACCAAGACCAAGCCATGTGCCGCCACATCATCTTTGCACAGCTACGAACTCAATTTCGCGTACAAGGAGCACGGGCAGCAGAAACAGGAGCTCGTAAAAGTGCGCGTGTGTTCGCATTGCGCCGGTAAGCTGAATTACCGCCGGCAGCACAAGCGCAGCAGCAGAAACGAGGAGAGCAGCTCTCGCTCCTCTTCGAAGAAACGCAAGCACCGTGAGAGGAATGATGGTGACAAAACGAGCGACGAAAGCGAAGAGAAGGCTATTAGGTCAGAGCCTAGCGCGACTGCAAGCAGCGAGATTACAGGCAACGAGCGAGGAATTGAGGAAAGCTTGGTAAGCGAGGGTGAAGAGGGAAAAGCGAGTACAACAAGCGGTGCTGAAGGTGCAGCTGAAGCCAGTAGCTGGGCAGGTGAAGCGCCAACGGCTAAGTGTGAAGGCGACGAGATGGATGCATATCTCAGCGGCCTCTTCTTATGATCCATATTGGCCGTATGTCGAGCAGGAGACGAAATATTGTTCTCGAAAGCGCCGCATTCCGCGTGTGCCTTAATTCCTTACATTAGCAGGAACAGTAAACGCCTCCTGCCGGCTTCATGCTGATGCAGTGAAATGCATTTAAACTCGCGGGAATCGGGGCATTTGACTTATAATTTAGAATTCCCATTAACAGTATGTTGAGTTCACGTATATTCCTCTTTAAGTAGGAAGCAAATCGAAGTTTGATGATGGAGCTAGAGCGGAATTCGACGTCAGAAGTGGCTTAGTTACTTGTCAGTTGTTACTATAGATTATATATAATACACTAAATGGCACAAGACCAAGCGAAACTCGACTAAACGGATCTAGCCGCGACATCTAACTCCAATGACCAGGGAAGGTAAATAAACCCTTTTGGCAACAATAAAAAGTGCACTTCAATCCTTTCAGAAATGTACCGAATTCACTCAGAGCTCGATTTGGCTTTCTTCGTTATTCGCGTGGCCGAATCCCCAACCACACTAGGTAACTCGCCTGCTGGCTCGTCCTCTTTCCTGCCATTCCCATTACTCGCGATCCCTTCAGCTGTTTCACCAGTAGTGCTTGCCTCCGTCGCTGCGTCCCCGCCGGTTTCCTCCTTGTCTTCCTGTTCATCATTGTTCGCCGCTGTGTTGCCGCCAGGGCGGTGATAGCTCCGGCTATTGGTGCCTTTGTCTGCGCAGCGGGGGCAGCTGACTCCTTGCACGTACTTGGGGCTTGCTTGGTCGCTCAGCGTCACAGGCTCGCGGCACGCAAAGCACATTTTCGCACTGGTTTCCCGGAGCTTCTGGTCGAGGGCCACTCGATCGTCGAACACGAAACAATCCCCGCGCCAGTGCTTCGTTTCCCCGCATGCTTCGAAATAGCCCAAAATGCCACCTTCGAGCTGGTACACTTCCCCGAAGCCCGCGTCTTGCATCACCGTCGTGGCTTTCTCGCAGCGCACCCCACCGGTGCAGTACGTCACTACAGGGAGTTGCTTGTATTCGGAAGGCAACTTGGCGACGGCAGCGGGGAATTCTCCAAACGACTCGAGCTTCATGTCGACTGCTTGCTCAAAAGCACCCAAGCGAATCTCGTAGTCGTTGCGAGTGTCTAAAAGGACGCACGGTTTGCCTTCGTCTAGCCATTGTTTCAATTCCGTCGGCTCTAGCCTTAAGCCAGTGCGCTCGGCTGGTTTTACGCTCGAAATGCCCAAGGAAATAATTTCTTTCTTCAGTTTCACGAGCATGCGCTTGAAAGGAGGCTGGCGAGAATAGCTCACTTTACAGTAGATGTCTTTGAATCTTCCATTCAGCGGAGGAGCATCACTCTCTAGCAGCGCGTGAAATGCATCGGTCGCTGCCTGAGTGCCCGCCACGAAATAGTTGATGCCTTCATGGCTAAGTAGAATGAGGCCCTTCAGCGAGAGTGCATCGCATTGCTCGCGAAACCAAGGGCGCAATTCATCGCGATCCGGAAGGTCTAGGAAGCGATAACCGGTTATATTGACTACATTAGCCTCAGGCTCAGGCTGCTGCGAAGCTTCTCCGGGGCTTACGTGCTCACGAGCTTGCTCGTCCATGAAGGTACTCACTATAGCGATATAGGATGCTAGACGAGATAGTTGAGAAAAGAGCTGTCTACAGTAGATCTCAGGAACGAGCTAGTCTTGGACACGGCAGTCAGCAGTCAGCAAGAGGTGAAAACTCGGAATTGAAATATTGAGCAACGAAGTTTGAACTGAGAATGGGCTAAGGGCGAAGGGCGAAGGGCAGAAGGAGTGGAGGGTGAAGGGCTGTGTGGGCAGTGTAAAGCGAGGAAGGAGAGGTGAGAGGTGAAAGGTGAAAGAAGGGGACACAAATTTCCTACAGGGTTAACTCGGCTATTCTTCTTCTGTTCGGGACGAAAAAGATGAAAGCATGGACGGGACGACGGGACGGACAGACAGCACGATGGCAAGATGCGTAACCCGCAACGCGGCCACTCCTAGATATGCAATTCGTTCGCTATTTACGAAGGCTGAATCCTGCATCTAGCTAAACAATCTCCAGAGTTGCACAAAGAAAAATTGATAGCATGGAAGCTAGTAGTATCATTGTAATGATTGGCGACTTGTTCGGAGGCTTTCTCGCGTCTTTGGCGTTCGTGGGAGCTGTGGGCATGGTGTGGCCAGATGCTGTGACTCCCTCATTGACCGCTGCTTCCCTAGCGGTAGGCATGGCGTTTCCTTTTGCCGGATCCTTAGGTCCAGTATCAGTGCTCCCTGCTGCCGCTCTTGAGGCCCCTGTTTCCTTTTCATTTGCAGTAGCATCCCTCGGGCTCTTGAACTTTCTCATTTATAGTGGTGCGGGGCGTGTGCTCTTGGCGTTAACCCTCGGAAAACGGATCTCAAGCCTCAAGCTCAGGAAATGGATTTCTACCATTCCAGGCAACCCTACGTGCCTTGACCCGCTCCTAGCAGTCACTTTTGGTTCGTTTCCCGAGCTGAACGACAATGGGGCAATTTTGCCGTTTGTAGACACGTCACGCGGGCCAGTGCTCTTGCATGGGGCTCCTCCGAAAGGATGCCGCTATTGGGGCATTCAAGCGTTTCTCGCCCGAGCCAAGAGTCATAAACCTGCACAATGCCTGCGGGACTCCGACATCAAGCTCAATTCTCAAGGCCTTTACACTGTGGTGTTGTCCACTTTGAAAGAGAAGCCTGCATGGGTAGACCGTGATGAGACGGTCACCTGGCTCCCTCTGCCAGACAACCAAGAAGGAACAGACAGCAACAGCAACAGCTCTTGTTCCCTCTGCCTGCGCGCCTTTTGTTTGCCACCTGGAGAGTCCTTTCGGTGTCCTGACGTTTACATGCTGGGTGCTAGTGGGTTAGGAACACCGAGTAGCAATAACGGTGCAGCAGCGGAAGCGATGCGTGCGACTGCACCGCTCGACTTGGACGATCAAGTGCGAACTGGAGGAGGGTGGGCAGCCCAGCAAGGATCAGGAGCAACTCACCGCCGTTTAATTGCTGCGCTAGGAGTCAACCTTTTGCTGCTCTTGGCGGTGCCTGCACTAACCTCTGCTTTTGGTGATAGTGCGCTCTCGATCGCAGCTGCCGCGGCCACTGTGGTCGCCTGGGGTGCGCTTCTTAGCGCTGTCTTGTATCAGGTAGGCTACTGCTCCCTAGTCGAGTTCATGAGCACAGCACGCTTGCTTTGTTACGTTCCTGCTACATATGCATGCTTTTCTGTATTACATGCGTACTCGTTTTTGTATCATTTAATTATCATTGTGTTCTCGGCCTATACTTCCGTTGTCATAGTGGATGTTTTGCCATCGTGTAGGTGTCCATGATTCTCGTAACGCGACGCTACCGCGCTCTCCTGGGCAATCAAAAATTAGTGCCCAACGAGACGGTGCTGGTGCCCGACCCAAAGGGCGAATTGAAGGGCCATCCTTGCCACTTGTACTACACGATGGTGTACGACGCTACCAAAGGAGACGTTCGAATAAAGGGCACCAAGAAGGGGAACTTTGCCTACTCCTCGGTGACTTGCTACGACTGGCATTCATTGCCTCCACCAGACTTCAAATATGACGACACGCTACTCACTGACGCAGAAGCTGCCGAAATATTGGCACGTACCAAAAGTGCAGCTTCCAAAATTTCGACTGCAGCAGCTCCGGCTTCGGCTATTTGTAGAAGCGGCAACGGCAGTGGAGGAGAGGACGGCGAGAATAACGACGGGCAATACACGGTGTTCTTGACAGCCTCGCCTACTTGCGCGCCGCACTGTAACGAGATAGACGTCTCCGCGAGCCCAACAGGAGTGTGCTTGGTGCGCCTCATTTACCCCAGTGGCCCCGATGAAATAGCCAGGTGTACGCCAAAAGTGAAACTCGTGGAGCGTGGAAACCGTGCCATCACATGAGCTTGGTCCCTTACTCTTTCTTGCTCTTTTCTTGTGGGATTCCACCTTGGGCTCTCAGGGCCTTGCGGCTGGAGAACTTCTCTTGCCAGATGAATTTCTGTATCTTAGGACTTTCGCCTATATATTACGCCGAGTTCGAGTTCGGGTCTATCGCAGTTTTGCCCGTCTGATTTCAAATTGGCAATTGACCGACGAACCAAATAACAAACCAATTGCCAGTTCATATATAAGAGGAGGCAGTCAAAACTAGGATTGTGACTATTTCAGTTAGCTACGTCGGCTCGGTAAGTGCGCGAGAATCAGAACCGACCCCTCGAGGAGACGCTTTTGATAGGCGGAGATATGAGGTTCGTCTCGGCACTCGGCATTCACACTTCGCAGCATGGCAGCAGCCCTGTAGGTAAAAGGAGCGCCAGTTCCTTAAAACGGGCGTAATGGTGGTACGCATTAGCATTGGCCAACGCCGAGAGCTCTACTAGTAAGCTAGTGAGCTAAGCCCTAAGCTCGAAGCTCATGATTCCGCATGGTGACGTCAGCAACGGAAAGCAGATGTTCGTTCCGATGTTCCGTGTTCTGATGGACATGACGGCATGACGGCATCACCTTTCGAAAGCATTGAAGATATTTCTCCGTTAGCAAAGTATCCTTCTTCGAGTTCTACCAGTTCTTGACAGCATTGCGCTAGTCTGGTGCTTATGGCATCATGTTTAACAACGTCACTTCGTACACACTGCTCGAGATTAGGAGTCAGCAACCTAAAAGCTAGCTGTGTGCGTTCGGTACCAGCTTTCTCGAAGGGCTCTCGCTACCACAGTCACCGAGCTTCTTTTCCTTTGGAACGCGCTGCTATCTTGGAAAAGCGAGCTGCGGCCATCAAAGCCGCTCAAGAGCAAATATTGCGTAGTGGTAGCAGAGACAGCTATGACGTTTCGAACACTGTGAGGTTAGCTTTGAATGTTTACGCGAGTAGTTTGAGTATTCATTTTTTAAGCTCATCTTTCGCCCAAATCTGTGTCTCTCGAAATTTTAGATGCCAGAAGTCTGAGAAGGATGAAATGGAGTTTGAGCTCGTAGAATTGTCTCCGGATTTCGTGCGACGAATGGGCCTTATGCCAAAGGCACAGTGATATTGTCGTGGCGATTCGGAGTATGTGAGATTGATCACGGGACTATCTCATTTTGGCCAGAAAAACTGTACATATAAGAACAAGAACGCACTAGTAGGAATGTGCAATATTGCGAAGTCCGAATCGTCGTGGTATGAGTAACTGCGGCAGCATATTCATTGGCCAAACCTGGCATGAAGAACACGTGGAGCTGTGGAGCTGTCGCCAGAGACTTTTAATCGAATTTTGACAGCGTAGTTCGATTTGGCTAGTAGCTAGAAGAAGACTACCGGTTCGTTGTTGATGTCACGCCGCCTCTTAGTGGATCAATCAGCGCATACTTCATTTGCGTGCCTGGCACTCATTTCTCTTCAACTATTAGCTGTGAGCTATCTCTGTGCCGCTGTTGTTTCTTTGTGATTAGTAGTGCGGCGCATTTGCGAGTAGCTTCCGTTAGATCTTAGAACTTATAATTTAGAAGGCACGGGACTGCGCAACCGCAGATTAGGCAATGGAAGGTACAGGAACAAAGGAACTCCCCGCAATTGCTACTAAGTGCGCATGCCATATTAGTTAATGTTGGTTAGAAGTCGATTTAGGCGGGGCCTTCCTCCTTCCTCCTATTATCCCCAACGCCCAACGCAGCTCCGTGTTCTGTGCTTCTGCTTCTGTGCTATATTCCATATCCATATCGCATATCGGATATTTGTTTACTGTTTAGACCTCTACACGATGTCCGTAAACAGTTTCGAGTAAAACAACAGCGCCAACCCCACGGCCCTGGTGCACCAGAAAGAAGCACTGGCTCTAGACAAACCACGGATTTCCAGTTGAAGGAGTTCTCTCTCCTTAGCTCTCTCTTATCGAAACAAACGCCACCTCCCGAGCCCCTTGACTTCCCCTTTCTTCACTTTGGAGTACAGCGACACGAACTCCCGCAAGTCCACCACTCCGCTGTGGTCCCGGTCCGCCAGGTCAAACGCCTTCATCAAGTCGGCTTTCTTGGGCTTGGCCACGGTTTGGGCCTTGCTTTCGCCCTCAGTGGGGGGCGCCTTGTTCAGCGCTTCGATGAGCCGCTCGATGGCGAGCCGAAACTCCAGCTTGTTCAAGCCTTGCACCATGTGGTGCTCGTACTCGTCGCGGACTTGGTAGTACTCTGCCGGGTTCAGGCCAAAGGTGGCCTCCACTGCGGCCTCGTCATGTTCATCAAAAGGTGCCTCGCCCGCTTCTTGTGCCGCCGATTCTAGACGCTTCATTTGCCGCTCTTCCACCGCCGCCATGCGCGCGAGCTTAGCCGCGATCTTGTCTTCTTTCGAGCTCATAGCAGTGACTAACGGGGGTTTGGCCACTAGAGGCGACGACGACGACGATGAGGAAGAAGATGAAGAGGAAGCAGAGCTCGTGCTTTCTTGTGCCACGTCGCCTGTTCCTCCCGAGACTGAGGTGCTGGCTCCTGCTGTGGCGACTCCTTCTGCATTTCCTTGCGCCATTCCTGAGTGCTGACTAGCTTCACCAGAAGCTGACGATGGCAATTGCGATGTTTCTCCACCACTCTGGCCTGTTCCTCCTTCTGCTGCTGGTGGTGGTTCACGGCTACTGCTCGTTGATTTCGCCTTTTTCTTGGACGAAGGCTTGGCATTCGATGCACCAGCTTTGGTGGCAGCATTGGCGGCAGTGCCAGGTGAGCCTGACGTCTCTGCATCGGCAGCCTTTCCTGCTGAAGATGTAGTAGGAGCTCCCCCAGCGCTACCTCCGCTAGTAGCACTCTCTGGAGCAGTAGCCCCGACAGGAGTGCCTGCGCCAGCAGCGGATACAGTCGTTGACGCAGCGCCGGCAGCACTACTATTGCTAGCGGTGTTTTCATTCGAACTTCCGGCCGAAGCGGTACCGGTTGCTGACGATGCTGAAGGAGAATCATTGGTGGCATCACTCGGATTGGCATCATTGGAAGAAGAAGCTTCCATACGAGTATCGTCGTTGGAAGCCACGTTGCGGCTGCTACTGCTGCCGTTGCTGCCGTCTTTGACGCTGGTGTTGCCGCCTTTGTTGCTGTTCGCACCGCGGCGACCTCCCCCGCTGCTGCTGCTGCTGCGGTCACGCGTCATCCCGGCGGGCTGGCATGATGACGACGACGAAGATCCCGTGTCTCCACGTGCCGTTTTGTCGGCAACTGCAGCTGCGCCCCCCGCCGCAGCCACGGCTTGATTGGCCCTTTGGCGCTCCTTCTGGAGCTCTTGTTTGAGTTTCTTGGCTTCGGCTTGGATGTTGGCCACTTCCTTTTGCCCCAGCGCCACCACATCTCGCAGCCGGCCAAGCTCGGCGTCCTTCTCGTGCAAGCTCACTGTGGCTGCAGAGAGCGCGACCTCCACGGACCTCAGATCGCGCTGGCTGTTGTCGCGAGGCGTCGAGCGCGCCGACCGTGGCGTTTTCATGCGCCCCCAGTGAGCTCCGTTGCCTCCGTTGCCGCTGCTGCTAGGGCGCTCCGCACTGCCACCGTTGTTGTTGTTGCCATTGTTGGCTTCTTCCACTGGCAATGCTTCGTTGCTCCCTGTGCGAGACAGCGGAGGCACTTCATCGTTGCCTTCTTCGGCTGCTACACGCACACTGTCGGATCGATTGTTGTTGTTGGCTGATTGACTGCGGGCTGAAGACGTAGCACTGCTCGAGGCCGAGGAAGAAGAAGAAGAAGAAGGGCCGCGATCACCACTGTTGCCCCTTCTTGACTCACGCGCCAGCGCTGCTGCCTGCTGTTGTTGCTGCCGCTGAAGCTCGGTGATGCTCTGTTGGGCCGTCGCAAGCTCTGCTCGTAACGCATGTGCCTCCGCCACTGCGGCGACTTCTCGGGCTCGAATGTCTGCGACTGCTTTGCGCAAAGATGCAGCTTCGGCTATCGCCTTCTCTTGTTCCCGTGCGTCAGCCCTACTTGACAACGACGACGATGACGATGACGAAGAAGGAGGCGATGACGACGAAGACAAAGGTGAGGTGATAGGCGCAGCAGCAAAGTTGCTGCCACTACCGGAAGCACCATCCTTAGTCGCACTTTTCCCTAAAGTGTGTCCATGGGCCACGCTAGTAGAGGCAGCAGCAGCCGCTGCTGCCCTCAACGCTTGCACTTCCAATTGAGCGCTTGACGCATCGGCCTGGGCATCTGCTACTTTCATCTGCGATGAAACACGTGCAAAAAGATGACGATGTTGGTAGGCACACCAAGAGAGACGGAAAACATGCCACAATAGAAGGAATGAGGTTCTATGTCGGACTAACCTCCATGTTGCGCAAAGCTTCTTCACAGGTTTTCAGCTGACGCACCACGGTCCGAAGTTCTATGTCCTTAGAGGCTGTATCGCATGACAACATACACCAGCACAGCAAAGAGAAAAAGAAGATGTAAATAGAACGAGAGAGAGAGAGTGACAGAGAGTATCCTAGTGCGCTAGGGGCAGCGATATTTACAATGCACGCCGAGAACATTTATAATAATCAGAAATGCAACATAGGAGTTACACTGCTTTCTCATACCGATGGTATCTTCATCCATACTTTAATGATTCAAGAGGCACAAGTGATATAGACACCGATAGACTTACCATTATCCGTTTTCAAGAAGCGCAAGGACTCGATTTCGCACTTGGCCCTTGACAGCTGAGCCTGCAACAGGGCGGGCGTTGGTTCAGCGGTTGGGAACACCTTCTTTTGTTTGGTGCCGTGGCGACCGGGAGGCTGGGCGAGAGCGACTGCGCCAGCTCCGGCAGCGTGCAGCATGATCGCCTGCATAGGGATTGCACCGCATTGCAATCAAATACAATGGGGGCATGTGCCACTGATTGTGTCAATAGCACATGTGACGGCATGTGCGGCTACAGAATCAGAGCACTAAGTACAAGGCACAGACTGTAACCCTAGAGATGTTAAGCAAAAGAAGCACAATGACCTTAGTCAAGTCGGAGGTTTGAGATGGAGCGCGAGACGTTGCTTCCACAGCTGGCGTGGATGGCATCAGGGTCGACAAACTAGCCGGAGTGGTGACCGTGCTATCAGCGTGGGGCGTGGGAATCAAGTGGTCGGCTCTCGGCACACGCGTGATAATTATATATGGCGCTAAAATAAGCGCAGTAAATTGGTTTGAAGTTCATCAGAAAGTACGGACAAAATTGACCCAATACCGTAATTTGAAAAACTTTTCTAGGTGCTTAGTCTAGTCTAGTTAATATTTTCCCAAAAACAAAGAAAGGCAAGTACAAAGCAGTCACACAGGCACATGAAGAATGCACTTTGAGGTGCTTGTGTTGTTATTTAAAGGTATTTAGACTAGGTGCACTTCTTTGAGTTTAAAAAGAAACGGAATGAGGTATCTTACGGGCACGTCGCTTTGACACAGCAAGGGTGCGATTTACGTACACGCGTAATTTACGCGCCTCGGGCTTAATTTTTACTTTACGCGTAATTTACACGTAATTTACGCGTAATTTACGTGTGCCATACGCGCGGTAAAAATCGTTTAAAATACGGGCTCTTGGAATTCTTTGGTGGTGCTGTGCCCTTCCGAACTCCCTTCCCTACTTCTTACTTCACTAGCTCACTGCCTTTCTGCCTGGGTGCGATTTGCCCTTCTTTTGCAGCATCCTCCGTGATGGGCGTGGTCTCTGCCCAGAGGGAAGTGCCACGCTTTGCCGGCTTGGGTACCGTTCAAAAGAGCCCACCACGAAGAGTGGTTGTGCTGATGAGTTACATCTAAAGGAGTCAGGGAGATTCTACGGTGACGTCACTGTAGTATACGCGGGATTTTGTGACGTAATTTACGTCTGGTTGGTAAAAATTACTTCCCCGCGTACTTTACGGCGTAAATCGTAACCTAGTGACACAGTCCAAAAGCCAGAAGGATTTTGGGCCCTCTCATCCAGAAGCCGTTATAAATTATTGCGATGAACCGATGAACCGCCCAATACTACCATCGGGCATCGGGGCGTTCTGGCCTGCTGCCTGAAATAAGATAACCCCAAGTCAGCCCTGACCCCATTATTTTGACGTATACCTGCTAGCTGCTTTCGGTGGCAGCGGCTCTGGCAGCTGCGCGTGCAGCATCCTCAGCCGCTTTCTCTGCTAACCTCTTCTTCCATACCACTCGTCGCTCCGACGGGGAGAGCTTGGCCATCATCTCAAACTCAGTGACGTTGATTTGCTTGCTTCGGCGCGATCCTGCACGTAAAAAAATGACAGAAAAAGCCAGGAAAGGAGTTTTTATGAAGAATTTTATAGAGAGAAGGAAAAAGCGACTCATGAACTAATATCATTCCTAGAATGTGTCTCTCGGAAACGAATGCGGTTAGGGTGCTTACTTGTATGAGACAACGAATGAGGGCTCTCATGCGAAGATCCATCGGTCGCGTGCTCCTCCTTTCCTCCCTCATCGTGTCTCGCAGAATGCCGCATGTATTGCCGCCTTTCTGCGAGCGACATTCCGTGAGTGTTGAGTTGCGGCGTAAAACTGCCTGGCAATTCGCCGGAAGGCGCCAAATGAGGCAGGCCCGTGATCTTGGCTATTGCAGTGGCGTTTAAAGTGCCGTTGCTGCTGCGGCGCAAGTCTGCCAGAGAAGAAGGCAGCGGTGATGACTCAGCCTTTCCAGTAGGAGGCACGATGTAACGGCCTGAGAGGGGCAAAGCACACCACACGCCGAGAGGACCAGCGGTGCTGCTAGCCCCACTGCTGCTGCTAGTGATACTGCCGCTGCTACTACTGCTACTGCTGCTACTGTCTCTCAAGAAGCGCCCTCCCGGACCACTCAATGCCGCAAGACACCATTCAGAAGACTCGTAGTGCACTCGCTCAGAATGGCCAGAGAAATCCTGAGATAGCAAACACCACAAGGCAAGAGAACGAGAGGGAAGAAGAAGCGCAAGAAATGAGGGGGTTTAGTTCGACTTTTGCAGATTGTTGACACAGCGCCGCTGAAGCACCCGTCTCGTAAGTATCCTCACGCTCGTATGCATCGTTTTCTAGCTGGTCTGCAATGTCTATGTACTCCGTTGCGCACTCTTGCTCTCTCAATTCAATATATATTTACCTTGCACTCTAGAAATCGGCCTGCGTTATAATCGTTCACCCAACTGTCAAATGAGTCAAGCACGGAGGTGCCCTAATGTTGTGCAAAGTATAAGGTGCCGACGAAGAAAAGTAAGGTGA
>Ga0307982_1000596_pt1 | contig 28480 bp, 20 predicted proteins | sample OrgLakmetagen989_FD_201847 | JGI IMG/M metagenome (GOLD analysis project Ga0307982, IMG submission 201847) | Saline water microbial communities from Organic Lake, Antarctica - #989 | ecosystem: Environmental > Aquatic > Non-marine Saline and Alkaline > Saline | place: Antarctica: Organic Lake...
GACTCCACGACTCCACACTACGTGAAAAATCAATATTCGGCGATGAAGGAGATTCGAAAAGATTCGGCCGCCTAGAATATCCTCTGGACCGCTGCAATAAAGTTGTGCGTGAAGGCCTCTAATTGTTCTGCACCCCACGTGGTGCCTGAGAGCCTGAGAGCAGAAAAAGAGAAAAAGTACAAATAATTCAGCGTCGTCTTGCGGATTTGGATTGGTGGGTTGTCTTCTTGTGTTGTCGTTTAGACCTCTTTGGGCCATATCCCTACTTCCAGCTTACAAGGCAATCTTCACAGAACACCTTTTTGTGCCTGTGTTGCCTGCTGGGTGAAGCAATTTCTACTTGTAGCAAATTGCTCTGGTCTTTGTGTTTGACGCCTATTTGGTTCATTCTCAGGTACTACCCAACCAACGCTGTCACCATGAGCAACAAGGCAATCATGACCGGGAAATACGACATGAAAATGTTATCTCGACTCGGCAAGGTCTGTCCCCGAGCGCTCACTTGCCAATATTTAAGTTTAAGTCAACAAGGCCATTGTTAAGGCTGTAAAGATGTGGAAATCTATCTCAAATAACCTGGATCTCACCCCTTTTGAAGTATGGTTGAATGTTGTTGGGTGTCTACATGGTGCTTTGCTTTTCAATAAGGGAGGCACGATTCGCTGCATTTTACGCGCTAACATTATATTGAATGTAACCTTTCACCTCTGATTTCACCGTGAGTAGATGGAAGAAGAGTTCAAAGGCGAGCTCGCAGTTATCTGGGGCGTAGAAGACGAAGACGATCTTCCAGATAACTTACAGGTCCGTATGCTTGACCAATCGTATAAATACGTCAATTGTTTGACGCTCCCGGCTAGTTCACCCTCTTATACAACATTGCTTCCCACTTCATAAGCAATGCTCTGTAGTGCACCACTTTGCTCGTAGGCGTGCACTCACGCCTCTCATTTAAGCCTAGACGCGCACTTCGTAATCCTAAGTTGCTACGGATAGATTCAACAGACAGTAATACTTGAGGAATCAACATTAACTAATCTGCTCTTGCTGTTTGCTGCGTGCCTTTGGTGGTGTTTTGACCGCAGGAGCTGGACTTCAATGACATTATGGCCTCAGGAGACGACGGACAGCAAAGGCACTCGTGGCTGGTGAGCACGAACACCCTACTTACTACAGATCAATACCAATAGTTAGTTGGAGTCTGCAGAGGAGAAATGAATGAGTCCTCAGAGTAACATTAATCGTCTCTAATTGAAGTCAAATCGAATACATTGAATCCCGCATAGGTCGCTTTATCTTCTTTTTCCTGAACCGCAATAATCTCATTAATCTTTTCGGCCACCTTTGATTTCTCATCCAGATGGAGCAAATTCAAGCTGCAGAAGGCTACGGCGAAGAAAAGCTCGGAGCTGTTACTGACCTCGTTGCGAAAACGATTGACGCCATCAAGAAGCTCGAGGACGATTATGTAAAGTAAATTATTGTGAATCGTGATGTTCGACTTCTGCGGCCTGTGAAGCCTACACCAAGTGTCGAAGTCCTCCGCCGGAGCTTTACGAGAGGAAACCCATCCGATGATGGGCCACCACGTGACCGTTGTAATGGCCCATGTAGTGATTGTTGTGTTATGTCCAATTCCACTCACATCCGATGTAATTACGATGGAATATAAAAGTAATTCAACCTTCAACTGGGTTTCGAATTCCCTTACTCATAGACAAGTCGGCTGAGGATTTTTAAATTTTAGATGCGCCACTGCAGCACTGGAGCTGCAAGGGACTATGGGCCATACTTTACTGTCTCTTCTAGTTATAAGAAAACCAGTGCTAGAATTTCTTCTTTTTTTAAGCGCCCATTACGTTTAATGGCCTAAAGTATAGTGCTCAACTCCAGAACTCCATGCCCCACTCCATGTCGCCATTCGCCATCTGCCTACTGTCACCTTTCTCCTCTTTCTCTTCCTCGTCGGTTTCGGTTTCCCGCGCCATTACTATCGCAATCGCAAATCACAAAACAGCGCAGGATCCATTAGGGGAAGTTTACTTCCTTACTTTTATTTGCTGGGTGTGCATGAGTCAGCGGCCGGAGTGCGGAGTGGCCGGCGGCATTTCAAAGACAGGTGCTGGATCTGCCCTCGTGCGGAAGAGAAATTAGAGCTGCGTTAACCAAAAGAGATTTCGAGAAGCGCATTCTTTGATACAGACCAATGGCAGTCGCTAGCAACTAGCGAGTCGGCCGCTTTAAAACCTAACGCACTAATATTGTTGGTTCAGTGGCCGACTGCCACGGACATGAGCACGGGCCGAGGGCGGTGGCACCTTCGGGGAGCGAGGAACTGTACCCAACCTGCTGACGCTACTTCCTCTTAAAGCGCTGTTGCTGTTGCTGCTCATCGGACTTGCACTTCTGCTGGGCGAGGGGGCGCGCCGCTCCGAAGCTGAGCGCGTTTCCCGCAACGAACTGGCACCCAAACCTCCTCTTCCTCCGCCACTGCTGCTGGAAACACTGTGGCCAGGCCGCCGTTGCTGCTGCTGCTGCAAACTTGGCTTCGCACTAGGAGGAGGCCCACTGCGCATACCTGTTGAAGCAGGAGTAGCTTGTAGCTTGCGCACCAGGGGTGGACGAGGTAAAGGGCCGCCAGTAGCAGCAGCAGCAGGAGCAGTTCTTAGCAATGGCCCAGCTGAGCACGTGTAGGTATCGCCGACTGTGCCACTCAATGCACCATCAGATGATTTCCCCTTGGTAGTAGTACTGAAATGGGCATTTGGCTTGGAGGATATTTTTTGGCGTCGGTCGTTTCCTTTGTGTAGAACAAGGCGCCGCACATCTTTTGAGTTGCTGCCACCGCTATTGCCGCAGCCACTCACAGGACTGGTTGGCGAGGCGCTAGTCACAGGGGAAGAAACTGCTGTTGTTTCTGGTGGTGCCCACGTAGAACCATCCTGATTCCCAAAGAGTAGCTTCCTTACGGGCGCGCTGGCGCATTGCTCTACCACTTGATCATCCTGGAACTCCAGTAAGGCCGCACCTACCGCAGCGACCTGAGCATGCAGTAAGGTGTCACGCAGCGCACGGGCCACTAACTGGCTTCGAAAGCGGTACGCGACAGCAGCTGGAGGAACAGCAGAGGATTCCGAGCTTTTATCGTTGCACTCATTGCTGTTGTCGTGTTGTTGGTGACGGTCGCTGTCAGTCGTAGTAGGCAGCCAGGGATCAATGCTGGAGCATGCTTCTAAGATGCCATGGTCTTTGTCCAACGCTCTCAACGCTTGCGCCACACGGCTTTCTACCTTCTTCGGCAAAGGTTTCGGCGCCGGTAATTGACTTCGATTTGATTGGTGGGCCGGTACCGAGGTCGAAGAAGCTGAAGGCGATTGAATCGGGGGAGACAGGGACCCCTGCGTACTGGCCTCGCCACTGTTTGACTCCAAACCTACTGCACCGTCAACCTGCTTGTTCACATCGTCATTGTCGTCGTCATCGTCGTCATCATCGTCATCGTCATAAGCGCGGCTTGAAAAGAGGCTTGAGCGACGCGGCACCGTCAAATAATTGGCGCTGTTCAAGTGCTGCGTTACTTCCAGGGCTTGCAAAGCGTCAGCTTGAGCGGCCGCCACACCAGAGAGACGACGCTTCGCCCTGCTTTCACCTTCGGTTTTTCTTTCGGAACCAATGCTGCTACTACTACGGTGACTGCTGCTGCTACTGCTGTTGCTGCCGCTGCTGCTGTTGTTGATCAACGTGCTGCTGCTAGTACCTGTACTACTATTCTTTGAATGACTAGTGGCAGAATCGGCAATGCCTTCTTCTACAGGGTGCTGGTGATCCATATTGTGATGCCGGTCGAACGCGTCAAGATCCACATCACCGTGAACGTGAGCGGCTACACGCGCCAGCATGGTTGCCGTGAAAGCACCCTAGAAAAGAAAACACGCACACAAAAAGAGAAGAGTAGAAGTGCGTGTGCATGGGACACCGTCTACAGGTAAAGTCTAGAAAACGCACAAGAAACGAGGAGCTTAAGGGCGCTTGATCCTGACATCACCTGGAAAGCAGACGCCAGCCGCGCGAGAAGGAGCCAATCTGCTGACGTGTCATCGCCCATGGCAGCGTGAAACCTCCCCAGAGCGCGGAGCCGCAACTGGTGAGACAACGGCAAATTGTCCAACGACGTTCCATGCCGCACTTCCACGACAAATCGCATGGGAGTATTTGTCGATGCCGCTGCTGCTGCTGTCGATCCTTCACTAGTAGGAGTGCCCGAAGAAGAAGAAGAAGAAGTAGGAGTAGTGGAAAGCGTTTTAAGCTCCAGAGCCCGCGCTTGGAAAAGGTCAGCCATCAGCTCAAGGCACAGAAGAGCGCGGCCTTCGCAGCGCTCCGTGACGAAGCGCGACACTTCAAGGGACACTACAATGACGGCATCGCTGACCGCACTTACAACCCTGTCATCACTACTGCTACCACGGCCAGTGCTGCTGCAACCTCCTTCTCTACAACCACTATCTGTTCCGTCTTCTTCTTGCTCACCATCTCTTTTTCCAGTCAAAGAGCTCAGGCCTCCTGCTGCACCTTCGCGGCGGTGCTGCTGCAATGTTAGTTGCATCGAGGCCACTGCCAAGGTCAGCAAACGAGCACCGTCTTCGGGGAAGACAGAGGCTTGAGCCACTGCAGAGGACGCTAGAGAGGCCACTGCTCGAGTGACATGCGTGCTGCTACCACTAACGCTATTGCTTCTAGCGCTACTTGTCTCGGGTGACAATGTTTCGCTTCCAGTCGTGTGGTGTAGATGGTTCTCGTCCAATAACCCCCCACGCGACGCTGCGCGAGCCAGAGATGCAACCTTTTGAACCGCGGCGTAGTTGAGAAACGCCGTTGCATCACTAGCATTGAAAGGAGTTACCTGAGGAAAAGTGTGCGATTTGATAGCGTAATATAAGGAAACAGAAAAGCCCCAGAGCGTGATGGGTGTTTTAAGAGTCTTCGTATTCATACGTTTAGTCAAAATAAAGTGCACGAGCTGGTCAAATACATGAAATTTCATCGTACTCAATGGGGACAGGAGATAACTATGGTCGAAATACAAAGAAGTTAAAGTTAAAAAGAAGAAACGGGGAATAAGAGACAAAGCCACTTACTTCAATGAAAGCATTCCGGCTTATTGCTTCAGCAGCTGCTTCATGGTACTCGGCAGGGGCAGCTAGCCCAACGAGAGGTCGTGTCACTAAGAGCAGTTTTGGGGCACCTCCTGCTGCGGCAAATTCTGTGATGGCATCTTCCAAAGATCCAGCCAACGGTGCGCTGCCGCGGCCGCTGCCTACGCTACCTGAAATGTGGGCTTTATCCCTACTTTTGCTCTTGTTGCCCTGTTTACTGCCGCCACCGCTGGTACTAGTATTGGCACCAGCGCTACCTTTTCTGCGGCCTGACGTCACCAAGCGCAGCGCGTTGACCAGAGCCCACGACTCTGGGTCCATCAGCCGCTCGCAGTGCTCTAACACCAGCAGCAAGCGGAACGGTGGTGGCGTTGCACTACTACTCGTAGCAGCATCAGCACTGCCACCACCACTACTACTACTACCACTACTGTGTGCTAGCGCATCAGCTGCGGTGATGATGGCCACTAAGAGACGGGTGAGCCGCAACACTACTGGGGCAGGGAGTGCGGTGTTATGCAGCTCCGTGGTGTCTGCCTCGGGCAGCGTGAACGACGCATGCGACGTGTTGCTGCCTCGGCTGTTGCGGTGACTGGCGAGGTCGTCAAGTTTTGTACTGTCATTTTCGTCGCCTTTGTCATCGCCGCCGTCTTTGTCCTTGTTCTGATGGAAGTCGATGCTTTGTCGTTCTGAAGAGGACTGTTGCTCTGCGCCGAGACAAGCAGCTACTAGAGCAGGGCGGTCAGGAAAGACGAAGCGAAGAAAAGGGAAGTCTTCGTGGAGCTGACAAGGCAATTCTAAGGCTTTTACGCATGCTAGGACATCGACAGCATCTGCAAGCATACCAAAGGTGCGCTTCGGACCACTACTGCTACTACTGCCACTGCTGCTACTACTCCCGCTATTATTGTGGCTAGAAGCTGGTCGCCGTGCACTCTTTCGTGAAGTTACGAAGCCAGGGCCATCGCCTCGGGCTTCGGCGCGCGCTTGCGGTGAAAATGGTTCCAAAGAAGACGAAGAGGAAGAAGATCCTTGTTGAAATGCTCTTCTCCATTCTTTACCCTTTCCTCTTTCAACATCTTTGTCTTCACCTTCGCCTTCAGCACCAACAGCCGATGCCAATAAATTGGCTTCTTCTAATGCGTGCAGCATCGAAAGGATAGGCCCTCGGAAAGCCGTAAACACAGTGCCCTCGTTCAGGCGCCCGTCTTCAAACAAGTTCTGAGCCCGCGTTGCGGGGGTGGGTCCACACACGCAAAGGGAGTGCTTGGGCGCGAGAATAGGGAGCCATGACGCCAATCGATGCTTGCCACAGCCTTCCTCACCTGAAATTACCGCCACCGTGCTTACGGCACTCGCGCTAAAGCTGCCGGTGGCGGTAGCTCTGGTAGGAGCAGTCGTGCTCCTGTTGCTGTTCGAACTCGCGGTAGAAGCGAAGGAAGAGGAAGCACTGATGGTTTCAACGCTTTCATTCGTCATCACAGCCGAACCAGCACCTCCTGCGGAAGTAGAAAGAGCAAGAGATGCTAGAGCAGCATCCAGCGCAGCGCGCTGTTGCCGCGGCCCTCGACCAATGAACGTGGCTTCGGCTTCGGCTTCCGACGGCAAGATGCCATAAGCTGTTGAAGGTTCATCGAAACTGCTTGAATCGCTTACACCGCTCGTGCTGCGATGCCAGTCTGAAGTGCTAGTGCTGTTGATGTTTCCTTCGCGACCATAACTGCTGGGGCTGCTACTGCTACTGCGGGGGCTCGAACTACTTCCTGCACTTTTGCTGACATTGCTGCTGCTATATTTGCTGCTACGATTATCGCGACTTTGATTTTGGCTTACTTGTTGTGAGCTTGCAGCACTCATTCCATTATCTTCTAGGGCTGTGAAAAAACGAGTGGGGTGAAACACTGCCACCGCCTTGCTTTTCCCTTTGACTCGCAAGTCCGGCAACTGTGCGCAGGCGACGTGACGGCTGCAAGCGGCAGCTGTGGCCAAGTCTATCAGCACTCGAGGGCGCCAACAGGCGTTACCATTACTTCTATCACTGCTCATCGCATCTAGTAATCCGTCTGATGTGCTCGGCGACTGCGGCTCATCTGAATGCATTGGCTCGTACACAGCCGAGAGGGAAGCGTGCGCAAAGTCGCGACTTGAAGACGTGCTGCTGCTGCTGCTGCTGCTGCCGCTGCTGTTGCTGCTGTGGTCAGTGCTGCCGCCATCACTGCTCCTGTTTCCACTGCCACTGCTGCTATGATTGCTACTGCTAGGACTGCTACTACTGCTGGGAGGAGCATCCGCCAGTGGGCCTCGTGGCACGTGTGGATAGAGTTCAGGCGGCAGCTGTACGTCGCCACAAGCGGCCATGAGTCTTGCCGCTAGATTTACCGAGTCGCCCATTACCGTAAACTCACGCCGGTGCGCCGCCCCTACCACGCCACAAAAAGTGCGCGCCGTCGTGATCCCAACTCGCGCAGCGAAAGGCTGCCTTCGCGTTGCTGTCGCTGCTGCTGTGGCTGTTGTTTTCGTTGGCGAAGCTGCTGCGGGGCTAGTGTTCTGTGAAAGCATACCATCATCACCAGGAGGAGCTCCAGTCGTGGTGGACAGCTTTCCGAGTAGTTCATTGAGCAAGAAAGCCGCAGCGATCGCCCGAGCAGGCGCGTCCGCGTGTACCAGGGGAGGCAAACCAAACAAAGCAACTACGGAAGTGCCCTTGTCGTCTACCAAGAGCTTGTTGATGCTGCCGCCGAAGGTGTAAATCCCGCGCTGCACGGCTCCAAAGACGGCCTGGGACAAGGGCAACTTGGCGGCCAAGTCAACCCCATGCACTGACGCAAAGAGCACCGTGAGCTCTCGCACTTCCGCTTTACTGGCGCCACTTTCACTACCACTGCCACTTTGGCTGTTGCTACTGCCAGTAGCGCCTTCGCCAGCCAGCAAGTGCCGCGCGCTGATTTTGTCGTCGAGCGTGCGAGTGATGTGCCGCGGAATAAAGGGTTCCATAGCAGCCAAGTGACGCGGCTCCAGCTGCTGAAAAGTAGCTGCCGCTAATGGTAACGCTGGCTGTGAAGTGGCTGGCGCTCCGGGCAAAAGGCCTACTAGTATACGCGCGATACATGCAATATACATGTGCCAAAAACCAGGAAAAAGTTAGGATACTAGGAAGAGCAGAGAATAAAAGACTTGTAATGATTCTTTCGAGTGCATGATAAACATTGCGCACATCAGCGAATGCTTCATTTAGCCAGCAATACCAAAGTCATACCTTTAAGCCGAAAATAGCCCGCTGCAGGGTCCGGTGATTGGATCGCTTCTAGGCGACACAGACCGCTGCCTGCCACCAAGGCGGCAGCTTCTGGCGAGAGCACGGTTTCTCCGGGCTTGGCGGCCGGTTCTGCCACGGCGAGCTGGGCCAACGGGGGCCCACACACCACGAACTCAAAGCGCCTCGGCTGCAAGGTCGCCCCTCCGAGCACGCAGCAAGCCAGAGGCCCCACGCACAAGCCCGCGTGCAGGGTCAGCTGCACCCCCGCTACAGGAGGATGTGCTTTGATCAGCTGGTGCACCAAGTCCGAGCACCGAATGGCGCGTTCGCAACACTGTCTCAAGTCGATGTTCCGGTCGGTTTCGTCGTCGTCGTCTGAAACTGACCAGCAAAACAAGATGGCGTCCCCTGCAAACTTGACTGCGTCGCCACCCCACTGGTTAGCAGCACCTAGAAGCAGCGCATAGACTTGGTCCAGAGCAGCGCAGAGGAGTTCGGCCCCGTGGGGGTGGACCGCCAACTTCTCGGTGAGTTTGGTGAAGCCACTCAAGTCCGCAAAGAACACCACGCCTTGCCGCCGCTCGAGGCTCGGAGACACTGCCATGGACCCACGCAGCAGTGACTTCATCGAGACATTGTTACTGCTGCCATGGGGCCCATGCTCGCTCTCCGCAGTGGCTCTTGTGGCCACTGCAGTAGCTGCAGTCGTAGCTGCTACCGCGTCTAATTGTCGAATCAGCATCGCCGGCACGAAGGCTAGGTAGCCACGGAGCCGCGCATGGGCATCCGTTTGCTTCCCGCTCTTCAGTTTCTGAACAAAGTTGACGCTGTGCGTAGCTCTTTTCGCAGCTTCCCATCCGGTTGGCGTCGAAGTATTGGCATCGCTATCCTCTGCAGGTGCATCTCCTTTATCTAGTACAGAGGCTTCACCAAAGGCGGATTCCACAACAGAAGCTTTGGCACCGGATTTTGGTCCGTAGGACTCGGAGCTAGCATAGTAATATTTCAAGGGCCATAGTCTAAAGCAAGGCAGACAAGAAGTGTGTGGTGGAGTCTGAGGTGCTTCGAAGCTATTGGAAGCATCGTAAGATGATTCGGTGTTAGCACCATAGTCTTCGTCTTCGTCTTCGTCGTCACCTTCGTTGCTGCCGAGGCCTCTATCACGAAGTAATTCCAAGATAGACTTGTCTCTATTCAAACTTTGCCGCCGGATTGCGATTTGTTTTCGTATTGACTCTGGCGTTGCAGGACTTTGTGGTTCCCTTTCTGGCTTTGTCTCTTGACGGTTAAGCAATGGGTCTGGGGCCGACATCTTCCGCGCTTTGATGTCTTCTCCAGCATAAACATCGGTAGCATCGTTCATGATCTAGCTGGTTGACAAAGTTAATCTTTGTTTCCACTCAAGATACCATATCTCTTACGAGCCACGTGCCCGTACTACTCGTATAATCATCTAACACTTCTCTAAGTTTGAGACATTTTTTACTTCTCCTGCCCTGCATGCAGCAAAAGAAAGATCTGAAAACGATGGTTCGCGTGGTACACTAATATAATAAATTATATAATATTTCGGAATCTATACAGCATTTCCCCGACATCGATCGGCCCCTCTACTCTCGACGGACAGCGCCGCCGCCGGTGTAAAGCACAGCGCCGCAGTATCTCAATGATGCGTTGGCTGCGCAAAGCCTGAGCCAGTCTTCTCAGGGCATACTCCCATAAGTACTTTTAAGTGTCCTAGTTTTGCGTATAAGCGTTCCAATCGGCTGAGGAGTCGGCAAAATGCCAGTGGAAAATGAGTTCAAACGCGATTCGCCTACATCGCCCACCACCAAGGCCGGGGTTAAATTGGAGGTCCAGAATGAGCCGCCGCCGTTTTCAGCGCTCGCTCATATCAACATAGAGAACCGGGAATTTGTAGTCAAGCTATGCCCCGGGCGGCACAACCCTGACAAGCCGCGTAAACCCAAAGCGAAGGTAGGACCTGATGGTAAAGCTATCAAGCCCCCTAAGCCTTGCAAAAATGATACATGCAACATGCGGACGGGCATGATAGACGGGCTCCTCGAGAAAACCGTGAAAATGAAAGAGCGCATGGTGGAAATAGCGGGCATGCTAGAAGTGGTCAACGAGGAGCGGCAGGAGGCTGAAGCAGAACTGGCAACGCAGCAGCAGTACTTGAACGAATCGGAGCAAAGGCACGAGCTCCTAGTTCGCGAAGAGCAAGAATGTGACGATGAGTTGGCGAAGGCCAATGCCGCTATGGTAGAGTCTAAAAACAGCATTACGAACCTTGAAATGGAGCGTCAGCGGCTCGCGCGCATAGTCTTCGAGAACAAGCTCAAACAGCAAGGTGCGTGAACTCGGTAGGTAGCAATCAATAGGAGTAACACTTATCCAAAGGGGTGTGTCCAAGACTGCTCATTGGAGTTGGTAGCGTACATCAAGCTAGGAGTATTTCTAGGGTTCATGTCCCTGTTTATCTTTGGCTTTCGCTACCATAATGCCCTCATTGCTCGTTTTCCATCCTTTGAAACATAATGCCCTCATTGCTCCTTTTCCATCCATCGAAGGCGTTGAGCTTGAAGCATTTCCGGGAGATGGGTTGACGTATCAGCCGAGCCGGAGCTTCGGGGGCGAGCCTGGCGACTACGAGGGCGAGCCAAGAGATGACTCCCTGGGTAACCGAACAGGAAGAGGAGGAAGCAAACAAGGCATTCAGAGGATCCCTGATTGGTGCACGATGGAGCCTCTGAACTTGCCGGAGCGCTTGAAAGTCTCGCGCGGAGGGCGCCGAGGCGTGCAGCGTGACGTGGCCGTGCACCGGCCCAAGACTTGCCCGCCGTCCGCGTCCCGGGGGTCGCCGACGTGGCGCGCGTGGGAATCCCAGGCGTTTGTGCTGCCGCAGCCGTCGTGGGCCTCGTCGTAAGTCCTGCTGCGTTGTTTCTCTTCTCGGGTCTTCACACAACAAGGATTTCCTCCCCACAATTTATTTGACAAATTTCTTGGATAACCTTGAATGCTTCATTTCATAATACACGACATTTTAAGTGCTGAGCTTCAATCAAGCACATTTGTTATTCCTTCCAATGTTCCTGTTCTGCTAATGTACATGTCTTCTCTTGCACCCCGTGCGCACACACCTGCACACACCTGTCAGCACGGACGACGCATCAGTGCGGCGCGTGGCCGCAGCGCAAGGCCAACACGTTGCCAAAGTGAACCCACAAACGCTCGACCCGCGGCCCACTTTTGCGCTTCAGTCCAGGGCCACCCCAATGCTAGGGGCCTTAGCGCAGCAGCCTCCACCACCCCGCCTGAGCAGCAACAGCAGCAGCGGCGGCTACGGTAGCCAGCGCATCAGCTTTGGCCGCTCCGGCGCGGAGAAGAAATTTGCGATGACTCAGCGGCCTGGGACTACCCCAGCTCGCAGCCCCATTGGCAAGGCAGGAACCACTCGAGGTGCTACCTTGATGACCCCCGGCAGCGACAGCATCAGCATGGTCACGGATGGCTCCGCGAGAACAACGCGGGGCTTACCGAAGCTTGAAGCTGCCATGCGCTGAGCTGCTAAATGCTTGTAATAGTCGTGAGAGTTTGAATGACTTATGAAATGACCATCTTGAGAAAGAGAGAGAGAGAGAGAGAGAGGGACGAAAGAGAGACATGGAGTACTATTCTAATATCTAATATACGGGCAGCTGCGACACCACCCAAATGCCCATGCGTTGCTCGTTGCTTGGTTCATTCGTCGAAATCGCGTGGCTAGTTCGTGTTGTTCATACATCTAGGGCCGAGGCACAGGGCTTTATCGTATCTCCCTTGCGGTCTCCTCTTATGATTCATGCAGCACCATCCTGGATTCCGATTCTAGGGTTCGGATTTTCCCTCGGGCGCAGCGGAATATGCGATGTGCGACATGCGACATGCGCAATTTGCCTACTAACCAAAAGCAAACCGGCACAAGTAAAAATGTAAAGTACAAGGGCAAGGGCAAGGGCACGATTCACCAAGGAAGTTGGCCCATATCCCTCCACGCTACATATTTCATAGTTCACTTAATCTCAATTATATAAAGTGCCGTCTATGGAGCGGCTATTGCTATCAGCCATGTCCATATCTCATATCTGCAGTCACTGTCGCGGTGTCGCGGTTTAAATTAACCAACATTTTAGAGCTAGCACACTGGGCTTTAAATCTTTCCTATTCCTATCCGCAATCCCTTTTATACAAGCCGCTATGCTATGTGGCCAAATAGAAGGGGTTATAGTAGTAAATTATAATGGCATTGTGCATTACCCCGTAATGTATCCAATACTTATGGTAGTGGTAACTGTAGTAGGAACGACATAGTCTACAGGCATCTTCACCAAATGCAGGTGCAACAAATTCTCCAGGACCTCAAAACTTGACTGGTATTTGCTCAAAGTACCGCGCAGTCGTCGTATGAACTGAAGCACTGATGCGCCATCATAATTTGCCGTTTGCTTGTGCCGCGGCATGGTGTCTGATATGTTATACATCGGTCGGTCCATCATCCTCAGCCACGGCAGCTAGTCCCGAGTCCGCGGATCCCGAGCTATCAAAACTTCCGAGCATGCTCAACTGGATTTCGCTCCCTATCGACATCGAGCGACTTACAACAATGCTAGGACTTCTTTGGGGAGGAACATCATCCGCAGCCGCTTTGCTTTCCTCTCGCGGAATTTTGCTTTGTTGGTTAGGGTTTCCGAAGGTGCCTTTTCCCGCATCACAATTTGACCTTGCCATTGCAGCTGAATCGTCAGTATCACCGTTATCGTCGTCGTCGTCTTCGTTGAAGTCTTCGACGCTGCAGATGGTTCCTAAGTGCGTTCCTGCTGGTCTTTGTGACCGTGAGTTTGGTGCGCCATCGACCTCACTACTGCTGGCACCGCTGCTAGCGCCCAAGCTGGCGCTACAGCTGGAGTTATCAATTGTAGAATTCGAAGCAATGGGCGTTGGATGATTGTGCGGTGGCGTGGTATAATGCCCGAAATGTAGGGCGTGCAGGACTGAGGTCGCAGTACACGCCAGCTTCCTATGCGAAGAGCCTTCCTGATCAACCTCTTCAACAAGACTATGGTGACTATCACCTGCGACGTGGCCTTCATGTGATCCATTGTTGACGCGGTGGTTTGTGGGCGCATTCTTTTTACCGTGATGATGGTGTAGCAAATCACTCAAGTGGAATCCGTCAAAGGAATGAGCAGCCGCGTTGAGTGTACCAAGCAGACCGTGATGGTGGTGATGCAATCCTGCGAGTTCGTGCTCAGTGTGTTCCCCTGTCCCCTTCAGGTGTTTGGTTTTGTCTTTCATGGCCGAGGTGATCTTTTTCAGGGTCTGCTGCGCGCTTTTGGCGGCTAAATTAGTGCCACTGCGGAAAGTTTGGTGGCGGTGTGCGTCCATGTGCGCTTCGTGGCCTTTGAGGTGGTCGTGGTGCCTTTCCATGAAGTCGTAAAGCGCGGCGTACATGGCTTCCGCTTCGGACCTTCCAGCGCGTTCGGTCATGAGCGCCACCTTGAGGGCCGTCACTTCAGCCTGCGCCGGCGTGGGTTGAAGTTCCATGCCTGCTTTGGCCGCTTTGGTCGCTTGTGCTGCTACTTCGGTGCGAAAGCCACAGTTGGACCGGAAGTAAGCTTGCGAAGCGGGTTTCACGCCACGAGCTTCCAACTTCTTCATGAAAGAATAGTAAAAGACCTATGGCAAGTGGCATTACAGCGGAAAAGTATGTCATCAAAAGTGAGTGCATGAATCATCAAGTGCGCGTATCCTTATTGAAAATGGACATGGCAGAACACATAAATAAAATATTGATGTTACAATCAACTAGTATTCATCACCAAGAGAAATACTGCATACTTTGTTCTTCGCGAGCTCTCGACGACTGGCCTGAAGTTCTTTCTGCAACGTGTCACGTTGCTCTTCAAGCTTTTCTTCCTTTTGTTTGGCCTGCAACTCGACGGAAGTTGCCACACCATGCAGGACTCGAAGCATGCGCCAGCTGAGCAGCACCACGAAGAGAGGCCCCGTCTGAAACCACGATGTAAGCTCTACTGTGAGCGCACCCGCGACCACTATCAAGTCCAGTACGTAGTAAAAGTTCTGAAATAATAGTGGGCAAATATTTAAAACATGTTGAGGAACGAGAATGAGGAGAAAAGAATGTGCTAAATTAGATGAAGTCGGAGCTGCATACCTTAAAGAATTCCAGACGGTAGCAAAGCATGAGAACCAATATTTGGAGCGCCAGAATGCAGCATATCCCTACGCTAATCCAGTGCAACCACTCGTGCCATTCGTATTGAATATCACTGTAGACAATATCGCCTTTGTGGCACTGTCCTTCAGCTGCTTTCAGTGAGCGGTGCGCCTCCACCTCTCCAGGACTGTCGCTCGTCGCTACAAAATTGGCAGTTTCCTCTGTCCATGCAGCAGGTGCACTCAAGCCTGACTTGATGCTGCCGATAGATCCGCCTAAGAAAGTACCTAATCTGTCTAATGCGATACTGCCGGCTGCACCCCGCAGTTGACGCTGGCGGCCATGGCTGCTAGCGCTGCTGCTGCTTTGGGCACCAGCACTGTAGGCGCTGTAACTACTACTGTATGGACTCGAGCTATAGGTACTACTGTAACTACTCCCGGACCCGTAGCTGCTGTAAGCGGAATCATAGCCGTCAACGTCTTCTGGGTAGTCACCACAAGGGCACATAGTCCAAAAGAGCACAACCTCTACTATGACACATACCACATCAATTGCGATAAGGCCTAAGAGCACTGCTTGTGCCAGTTGACCGTCCACAAGCATAGCCAACTTCATTCGCAAGCCTTGCCCACCTCCAAACAAACTGCCACCGTCAAGCATCTGATGCTGTTTCCAAAGTGGGTCGCGCGACATAACTGTGACCGACGCTGACTTAGCGATGTTCGTAAACTTCGCCGCGATGTCGAAGGTAGCCATGTTCGACAAGTCCTCATCTTTCATAAGCTGAGCAAAGTCGGAAAAGTCAAGCTTTGATGCGCCGTCATGGTCGATTTGGTGTATTATGTCTTCCAAGTCTTCTTCGGACAAGTCTTCACCTTGCATCGCCAAAAAAGTTCCAAGCTCGTCGGACATGATTTCACCACTATGGTCAGTATCGATCAAGTCAAAAGCTTCTTGGAGTCGCTGCCGATGTAAGCGTGACAGCCCCAATTCATCCAACGTCTCTACATCAGAAAATGGCGTCTGGAGAATCTCTCCTTTCGAGATCGCCACCTTTGCTATGCCGAGCATGGCTAGCTTAGCTACTTTTAAGCTAGATGCACAGATTCATATCCTACCGATTTGTGCAATCTAATCTGTAGCTAGCTAGCTTCAGCTTCAGTAGCCAGCTCTCACTCATCAGCCAATCAGCGACACTACAGTATTTTTGGAGCTGTCACCCCGTTAGGGGAGTTGATCCTGCACTGGCCCTCTTCTTGTTGTTCGAGTTTTGATGAAAGTCAGAGACTTCTCGATTCCTCGTTGTTTACGCATACGCACGAATAGCCCAAAAAGTTCTGTTCGACAGGCCCGATGATGGAGGGGCAGGAACGGTCCACTGGCAATGGCAACGAAGTAGATTACGATCCAGCCGGTGTGATCGTGCTGGTTGGTGGCTTCCTTGCGCCGCGCGGCGATGCTCAAACACGCGGCTACTGGGGCGAAGCACTCGAGAAGGTGGTTGTGCCGCCTGGCTGGCGAGTAGTGGTCGCGCATCCATCGCCCGTAGCTTCGTTGCACGACCGCGCTTGCCAACTTTTCTACCAACTGAAAGGCGGCCCAACCTATTACGGCCTTGCCCACGCGGCTGAGCACGGGCATGCAGCAGTGGACCCATGCGGAGCGAGCTCCAGCAACGAGCGCGTCGGCCTTCACCCAAAATGGTCCGCTGCACAACCAGTGCACTTCATAGCGCACTCGTTGGGCGGCAACACCGTGCGCTTTCTCTTGCAGCTGATGCGCGAAGGCCATGAATGCTTACGCTACTCCGAGTCGCGACCGGGTGACCTGAACACCTCCGCAGATGCATCAGCTTCGTATCCCACGTCAGCCTGGGTGCGTTCGATCACCTGCCTTTGTACCCCCATCAACGGCGGGCCTGTAGTGTATGGGCTAGGCGGAGACCCACACGGCTCAGCCACGGTCCGTTGGGGTAGCGGCGGCTTCTGCTTGAGTGCAGCTATCGCGCTGGTGGAGGGTAGCAAAGCCGTTGGATTGCCATGGCGACAGGCCAGACGGAAATCGCTGCCGACCTCGTCCTCCTCGTGCAGCAGTTGCTCTGAGTGCTACAGCTACAGAGACTCAAGGACTGCCGTGAAGATGTGCCAATGTATTTTAGCCTCCCCGCCAGCGCCGCCAGCTCCTCCAGCGATGGACTTTGGTCTGGCCCATTTCTTTCAGAGAAATCGACGCCCAGACGACTGCAGCAACATTAGCCCAGACCCAGCAGGAGCGGAGGCTTTTGCTGAAACAGCCACGTGGGATCAGCACTACGACTGGTTGCTGCGTGCGGTGCGTTTTCTGTGGGGGCTGCTGCAGTTTGCTCTGCCTTGGCCTCTGGGGGCTTCGGCATCTGGCAAAGGGCAACTGGCGCACGGCTTCGCGGTGTTTTCGAACCCTGATAATTTAGCGTACGACGTACAAGTAGGCGCAGCCAACGCGGTGAACCAGCGCATCGCCGCAACTGCCATGGCTACAGAAGCAGTCGGTGTGATGAATGCTTCGACCGCATCTCTAGACAGCCACAATAGAAGCAGCACTGGTAGCTGTGGCAACACCGTTAGTGCTGATGAGGCATTGCCTGCACTGACGGAAGACCCCCACACTTACCTCTTTTCGGTGGTGGGCACCCAGCGTCAATCAGCAGCCTGCGGCCTTGGCTGCCCTTGTCAAGCCAAACGCGCGCAGAATACGTGGTATCTCAAGTCCTTCGGTGCTGCCCTGATGTCATTCGCCGGTTGCCTCGCTGCATGCCTTGGCGCTCTTGTTAAAGCGCTGGTTTCTGAGGTGCGTAAGCCACAGCACAGTAGTGACCACCAAGGCAACAAAAGTATGATCACCCGAGCTTTGGAAGCAGCTCAGCTGTTGATGTGGGGGTTCGCCGCCGGAGCAGCGGCGGACATGGCTGGGTGGTTGGAGGAGCGGTGGGATGCTGTAAACGTGCAAAGCGTGGCCGCTGTAGGCTGGGTCATGCAGTGCTCTTATGAGCATTTGCGCCGAGGCGAGCCCAAGTTGAAAGCATACCCTCCTGACGTGCGCGCTATCGTAGCTGGATTTGCTGACACCAGTACCAGCAGCAGCAGCAGCAGTAGTACTCATGGCATTGATCACAACAGCAGTAGAAGTGTAGTCACAAATGGACCCGCCGGAAACACACTTGCATCGGCAGGCCCCAACGGTCACGACGGAGTGTGTCCCGCCAAGAGCCAAGCCTTTCCCTGGCTCGGCCCAAGTGCGCGGCCTTTTAGTGCTATCAACCTGAACGCCACCGCTGCTTCTGCTGCTTCTGCTGCTGCTGCTGATAGTGCAAGTGCAAGTGCTAGGCATGCTGTGCAAAGGGCAGAAATAGAGGAGGCCGCAACACCACCGGCCATGGAAGGCGCGGCTCTTCCTTCAACAGCAGCGGCGGCGATGGTGTCACCGCATGCATTGAAGCCTGGCGTGTGGCACTATGAGACCTTGCCGTGTGATCACTTGGGCTTAGTGGCTGCGCAACGCTGCCCACACGCGCAGCGGCGCTTCTTCCAAAGCTTATACCAACGGTTGTATGCCCTCGACCAACACCTTACTGCTGCGAAGAATACTGCTAATGCTAGTGTATCTGCTGCCACTGCTGCATCGGCTGAGTCTCTGCTTGGCGCCTCCCTTGCGGTTCCTGCTTGTGCTCCCCCTCTTCCAGTACCTTTGAGCTGGCTCGAGCCTTCGACGTCTTTGCCATGGTCGCCATCTCAACCTTTTGCTGAGCCTCCAAACCATTCACCACCGCTGCCACCATCAGTCGCTCCTCCTGCTGCTTCTGGTGGTGAGGGAAGGCATGTGGACTGCGTGGATATATTTCCGTACCGCAGTGAAACGACAGCGAAGTGGTCGCCCTATGCCAGTAACCTTTCGCCCAAGGGAGTGGAGGAAGCCCCGACCTCAGAGCACGCATGGGCTCACACGAGTGAACTCATTCTGCCTTGATCCTCTATTCGGTTTATGTTTATAGTGTTCTCCCTGATTTTGTTTTGAATTTTGGCATTTATTTGTATGCATATCAAAGTCAACCAGCTATCGGCTATCGGCTCTATTTGCTAGTTGCTGTTTGGCGTTTGACCTAGTTTTGTTTTATGAGTTTGACTCTCCATTCCTGGGTAGATCTTAAATGGGATAGGTGCAGTAATCCAGTTACTTGAAGTTTTCTAGCGAGCTGTATGTGACTCCAACACTCCAATCAAGGGGCGAACACAAAGCAGTTGCCTTCTAGTTTTCAGCCTTCCAGCCTCAGCCTCAGGCATATAAGGAAGTGCATTGAAAGACATACCGCATATCATATGTCTTAAGTGCCTGAAACCCCGGTGTTGGTAACTCGGCTGGATGTCGAAATTTTTGCTCCTCAATGGCTTCACCCGATCTCGATCTCTTTTACCATGTCGAGGGCATCACGTGAAGAGTAGTCGAGGTATACTTACTGGCCGCACTGCAAGAGCAGCAGTTTCAGCAGTAAGCGAACGAAAAAGCTCACTCATGTATCCAAGTGTGAATTTCTGAACATGTTTTATGCAAAAGAATCGTTTAGTAAAGCTTCAGTTTTGTCACCGCCACCATCGCCTGCATAATTGTGGTTTTCCGCGGGCGTCTCACGCGCCCACCTAGCAAAGCGAACTGCCCAGCTCATGGCAACGAATGCAGAAATGCTGCCTAAGTAGCGGTTGCCGTTGTAAGGGGGTGCCAAAGTCTGCCCTAATCGTAACCCGTCGTAGATACACCAAGCACAGTATGCAAGGAGGCCGCTAGCAATCACCCATAAAACTGGTGCAGCTTGCCGGATGGCTGGAGCTATGTGTTGGTTGTTAATCCGCTTATGCCGCAGCGCCACTGCGTATGCGAATGTAATCAAAGTGGCCGCGCTCCAACCCACTGTAGCATACGTGTCGTGGATATGTATTGCAAAGCTTCCAACTGCACATACGTAAAGCAATGCAGATCCCCAAGCATATTTTTCTTGACAGGCATCACTGTGTTTGAAGCAACTATTCGGTGACGATGTATGCTCTGGTAGCATCATTAAATATACCTCTAAATAGTGTTAAAAGCTTAAATTTAGCTTGGTGTTCAGCGCAAGCGGTTGATACGACAATAATCGTTCTCGTCTTATGATTGAGAGGCGACTTGACACCTACGTATTCTTCGACGAAGCTAGGGATTACTTCGCGCAGTTTCCGAAACCTGAAAAGAACTGCTCCGAGCGAGACTAAGACTTGTCGCTATCAGACATAAATATGGAGCAATTGAGCGTCTAGTTGGCTGGGTCAAGCGTCAGTGTGTCAGGGTGTCAGGGTAATAAATGGGCTACGAGCTACGAGTCGCCATGAGAGATGAGATAGGGTTCTCGAACTTGCTGATGACTGACGACTGACTGCTGACGGACGGGACGGACGCTAAGATTCCATCACACCACATATGACATACGAAATGTGCGGACTGTTTTGGTTCTCGTTCTGGATTGGTCAATAATTTCACGTTTCATTCGCTCTTTCTCATTTTCGTCATTTTTCACGAACGTTACTGCATTACCTCCTCGCAGTGCCTTGAGCCTTGAGCCTTGAGTGGATGAATGATTCCATCCTCAACAGGACTTCAGACCTGCAACCTGCAGCCTACTGCATTCTACGTTTAGCAGTCCAGTCTCTTGAACGGCCCCGATTGATAAGTATTTCGCATCGAATAATTCACATCTAGCTAGCTTTGAAGAAATCCCCAGCGGCAATAAAATAAGAGCTACAAATAGCGAGCCAATGGTCTTATGATGTCTTCTAAGAAAGACGTTAGGAGGAGATAAGACAACATCGCATAAAGTTTCTTGTGCTGAACTGTGGGCTGCCTTTGAAGCTATGCTGTATAGCCCTGACCAAGCTATTGATCGGCGGCCGGAGTTGCTAGCCGCCGGACTTACGTGCATCGGTGTAGCTACCACGAGCATTGTTGTAGCGTACATGATTTTCCTTCTCGGTTACTGCAGTGCTCTCGTCGCTCTTTTAGTTTTAGTGCTCATCGGTGTCCCCTGCTGTCTCGACACTGGGACAAGAAAGTTATATCGCTTTTGGTGTGCCGCTGAGCACCAGCGCAGGTATGAACCTGAGTATTTTCAATTGCTAACCAGTGTAATACCGCATTAATACCAAAATGATTAATACCTATAATAAGCATAAACCTAGCATGGCTGCTGAATCGACTGCCAAGGAAGTAAACAAGAGTCATATGGCATTTATTGGACAATTTTTCAGGTTGGACTTGAAGCGGCAGTGGAATTCGAAAAAGCGTTTGCAGAAAGTACACGGATCGCCTCAGACCTCCTTTGATGCCAGCGCTAAAAGAGGCCCTCACTCGAACATGTCCAGAAAGACCTTAGCGGCGCCTCTAACAGAACTGTCAGCGCGAAAGAGCAGTAGGATGGCACACGAGCAATCATCTGAACCACCGTCACAGTCGCCACCTATACCACCACCCTTACCCCGAGTGTCTCACTCGCAGACGCCTCCGCAACAATCGATTGCATCATCGAAAGAACTGAGCGGGAGCAGGGGGGGCTTTTCTCCGTTGCACCCACCCCCTCCACCGGGAAGTGCACCTTACTTCCGCGTGTCAAGCAGCGGATACACAATTCCTGATGCACCTGCCGCACAGCCACCGACGCCGCAGTCGCAAAAGTTTCGCCACAAATCTGTGAGCTTCAGTGGAAGAGAGGGCTCTCGAAAAGATGCTGAGGCAAGAGTGTTGGATTTCGAAGGAAGCGCTGGCGACCAAGGCGACCTTCTAAGTTAGTCTCCTATTAAACATATAAAAGTTGAACTTCTACTTCTTCTATTTCGAATACTTGAATGGTCCCTGACATTAACCTGTCACGGCGGACCACACATCAAAACCATTACCTATACCACTACTTAATTGCTATGCATCTTACTACCTATCTTCCTATTTATCTGCCGTGGCAAAACTCATGATCCGATATAGAATATAGTTCTAGTGTTATTATTCTGCATACAACAATTAGCAATGGGCTAGGTTAGGATTCCAGCCGGAAATTCCGCGGAATGAAATTTGAACGAACCAGGCGTGATTTACTCTGCCACGAGATTTGAGCAGTGCCTTGGTGTCGTCAGCAGAAGACCAGATGGACATCTAGGAGGCGTTCCTTACTAAAACGAGGCCACTTTAATTTTAGACTTTAGTAGATATCAGATACGCCTTACGACACCGAAGACCCCGCCGGCAGCATCGGCGACTCGGCGACTCCGGTGGTGAATAGGGAGGATGGAGGACAATGAGTCAGAGTCAGTGAGAAAAAAATATACGGCTTTGAGAACTCCCTGTTCTCACATGAACAGAACTTCAGCCGAATTAAAGCACTGCTCCAATGAGGAAATAGTTATAAAAGAAGAGAAAGCGGGACGGAGGAAGGAAGACTATCCATCATTTCTGAACACCAAAAGCCAAAAGCAGTGTCCATCCCAAATTTAAGGATTATTCCGCATATATACGGGCCCGATATACACAGTACAGGACTTCCGCAGAAATATTGCGTAAAGCGGCGTCTTAGCCCACGCGCGGGGATTTTAATACTCTTCCTGTTAGCCTTCTAACCTCTAATTCCGGCCCCCCCTCCCTCTCGGGGCCTACTAAGAAATTGCCTCAGGGAAATTGGTAATATTGGAAAACAATGCGTGAATTACAGGCCCGGGCCAGAGAGAGAGCGAAAAGAATAAGAGGTGCTCTCGATAGTATTCATGGCGTCATGCTCTGTTGCTTGGGTTTCGTCTGGACTGGAAAATGCCGGCTGCGCTGCGAATTCGCTGATCGGCTGCGCCTTGGTGAGCTCTCGTTCTGGCGTCCTTCCTCGCTCTCTGCTGGCTTGATTGGCCGCCGCACGACGGGTCGCTTCATGCCTGATGTAACTACCTCCGCGCGCAGCGCACTTGCCGAGGACCGCCCAGTGCTCCGGCCGCGGCTCGGCTTTTCTTCAGCCGAATTTTTGGTGGCGCGGTGGCCTGCGGTGATACTGTCTGTTCTGCTGCCGCTGCTGCTGCTGCTTGATTTTTTAGTTCGACTCCCAGTGCTGGACACAGAAGTTGGAGAAGAATTTGTCGCTTTCGAGCCAGGTCCTTTCGCAGAAGAAGACTGAAGCGGTGCCTTCGATTTCGGCGCCTTCGCAGTGGGAGTGCGCTCCTCCGTGTGCGCGTACGCGCCGAAGTAAGGGCTCAGCACCACGCCAGCCTCTTCCTCTTCGCTCTCCAGGGCGCTCGTAGGACTATAATCGCCCCAGTGGCTTCCCGCATCCATGCTTTTTGGTGAGCCAAACGCTGAACTGATTGCACCCTGTATTCTTCCTGCCGCACGCGAAGCTTTACTCCTCGAACGGTTGGATTCGCTCGTCCTCCGGAGGCTGCTTAAGTTCGCTTTGCCAGGCGTTTCGGAGTCATTTGAGACGGTTGACATTTGAGACGAAAAGCTGCTGTGCGGGCTTGGCTGCCTCGGCTGCTTCACCTGTTGCCGCTTCACCTGCTGTTGCTGCCCCCACTGCTGCTGCTTTTGCTCCCGCTGCTCCTGCCGCCGTTGTGCTGCCGCTGCATGCCGGTCGAGGCTGGTGCCGCGCACAGCGCCTGCACTCGCCGCTCGCACCTCGCGCTTAGCCTGACCGCTTCGAGGGGTTCGCGCCGAGGTGCGCCCGCGCTGCTGCTGCTGCCCTCTACTCTGGCTTGACTTGCTCCCGGGGGACTTCTCGCGAATCGCATTGGCTGTCATCGGCGAAGTCGCTATGCCAATCGGCTCCGACCTGAACCGCTGGCCCCCACGGTCAGCACTGTGGGAGAGCTTCCGGTCAATGATGTTCTGCCGAATCTTCATGCGAAATTTGTACTTTTCGGACTCGTCTTCGAGGTGCGACGAGAGCTGCAGGCGGCGGTCTTTTTCAAGTTTTCTCAAGCCAATGGTAGAAGGCCCTAATGCACCACGCGCCTCATAGTCCGTAGGAGGGGCTTGAGGCCGCTCAAGGGCACGCTGCTCAGCACGCTCCTTCGCCCAAGAAAATGGCGCTTTTCCCACCGTCGTTTGAACGTGAAGCCCGCTCATAGTCCTCGGCCGCAAGGCGTAGGTGTTTTTCGCGGAGCTCAACGTAGCACCAATGTTAGCTCGGCCAGGCTTGTGAAAGTCAACCAACTCTTGTTCCTTTTGGGTGAGCACATGGTTGTTGTGCACGTTGTGCGTCTCCGTGGTCATGTCTCGAGTTGGGCCTTTAGAAACCGTAGACAAAACGCGCCCGTCCGCGTCTCTCCGCCGAGCGTTGTAATCCTCTCGGCTTTTAAGGAGCAGAGCGCTGCCATGCTTGCGTCCTCGATCGACGAAGAATTCCCTAATTTCTTCGGACTGCGTAAGATCTTGTGGAGTAGACTCGCTTATGTCGACGACCGGCGAGACCGCATACAGAGAGCTCATCCTCTATGTTGACTTTTTGATACTCAGTGCGTACGGTGTCGTTGTACGACTTACAAAATACTCTGAGAGACAAAAAAAATTAGCGTGCGCCCGCAGTCCTGGATTACGAAAGCCTGAACGCTATTATGTATGGCTGTCACTATCAAGCTCTCGTGCCGCCTCCGCGGGCGGGAATTATTTGAGAGAGTCCACAATCTACCTACTACAGCTACTGTACGCTGTATCGTAAGTACCGTACTGTACTACAGATACAGATAGTACGTGTCGTGTAGCACGTACTACTGTAGTAGTAAGTTAGTAGCACTCGAAAATTTTCACACCTCCACCTCCCCCGATCCCTCGATCCCTCGAGAGCCAAAGAGCGAGGGGGTGATTGCGTGATTGGTGTTTACTGCTGGTTCGGATTCGACTTCTCTGAAACCTGCAAACCCGTGTCTCAGGGAGAAAAGCTACTGACTGTGGCTTGTAAAAGTAGCTTATAGAACCCTTTGCTTGTAGCTTGTTTTAGTCGCTGTTTCCTCGTACGCTGCTACGCTAGCTGATCCTAGCTTACACTACAACGATACAGGTTTTGAAGACTTTTTATTTGCCTAGAAGTAGGCTTTACCACGAGAACTCGTAGCTTATCTTTTTCGTTGGAGTTTGATGGCTGTGTGCTGCATGGACGACATCACGAGCACCATTACACACAAATGGGGAGAAGCTGTTTTACATCATGGGTCCTCTCCAGCATTGGACGATTATGTGACGGGCAAGGTATACACCTACCTTCAACTCGATGGCATTGTACAAACAGCGGCTAGTCGCCTTTGCGCTCAGTTGCTCGATGGTGCTACCAGGATCAACGGCGAGAACCAAGAAATAGGGCTAGTGCTCTGCGTAGCCGAGGGCCCAGCAATGGTGGCTCTCGTGCTCTCGTGCGCACTTTCGTCTCTTTTCTATGTGCCAGTGGACCTAGCCAAAACGCCTCCACGTCGAGTGAGCTTTACGGCTACCGACTGCGGTGCTCGCGCGTTAGTCGCTTGGCGTAAGGACTTGCCTGGGTATATGCCCACTGGTATTGCTCTTCTCGCAGCTGAAGACCTTTTGGCAGGCAGTTTTGGTTTATCTTCGCTACCACCACCCTCTGCTATTTCTCCGCCACCTTGTTGTCGCGACTCCCAAGCTGATGTGCGACCATCGCAGGCCTTATACGCCATTTACACGTCAGGGAGCACGGGTAAGCCCAAAGGGGTGATGGTTGAGCACAGCAACATGGTGGCCTTTGCCAAAGCTAAAGCTCGCGATGAGCGCATAGGGCCTGGTGCTAGGGTGCTGCTCGCGTCCACTTTCACCTTTGATCTTTGCGAGGTACAACCATGTCACGAATTGCTCCTCCTACTGTGGCTTGCTCTCTTTCCTTGACATATGGTCTCTGCATTGGCATTGCAGACCTCGCTTTTCCTACTCTCGAATCTGCCAATTTTTATTTTATTTTTTCTAATAGGGTGATCTGTATGCGAGCTTAATGCACGGAGCAGCCCTTGTAGTGGCGCCGCGAGACGCTCTCTTGCATGACCTGGCTACGGTATTGCAGCACAGTGAGGCAACGCACGTTACGCTCACACCCTCACTCTTTGGGCTTCTCAACGGAAATCGGGTGCCGACTTCCAGGCATAGTAGTAGCAGTAGTAGTAGCAGCAGCAGTTATGGCAGCAGTACCAAAGAGGCCAAAGGCTACATAGAAGGGCCGCAAGACTTGCCTCATTTACGGAGCTTGTGCCTCGGAGGTGAGTCCATGCCAAGGACTATAGTCACTGCGTGGGCTGAAGTGAGCGCTCAAGAACAAGATGCTAGGATGGCTGCGATGGCCAGTAGCGAAGTGGCAACGGTAAGTGATGTTGGTATGCAGTTAAGCAAAGCTGAGGTTCCCAACGAAGCAGTGTCAGTAGCTGACAGTACGTCTCAAATTCAGCCCGCCCTCGCAATGAATAGCTCACCGTTGGAACTTCGTTCTCAGGCAAGAGCTGGTTGTGTGTTGCGCAACATTTATGGCGCCACTGAGGGCACCGTCCACCAGTGCAGCCAAGTGATGCACCAAGATACACCTGCCAATCGCGTAGGTAAACCCTTGACGCCGAATACGGTGGTTTTAGTTGCATCATGGCCTGACGACAATGACGAAAACAGTAGCAGCGACAGAGATAGCAGCAGCAGTGCCAGCACCAGCAGTCTTGAGCCTACCTTAGTGGTACCGCCGTGGGAGATTGCATGCCCGAAAGATGGTCGGGTGAATTTGGACGCATCAGCAATAGGTGAAGTCACCGTGGTAGGTGCTACCGTAGCGCGTGGGTATTTGCACCGGCCAGACCTGAGTGCTTCGAAGTTCCGTTCCACGCCGCGCCTCGGGCGAGTCTATCGTACAGGTGACTTGGCTCGCTGGGTTCGGATAACACCACCGCCACCGTCAGCTATAAAAGGCAGCAGTGACGGGAATGCTGACGGCAGCAGCAGCGGCAACAGTAATGGTGACCCGAACCACGGTTGGTGCTTAGAGCTTCTCGGGCGCTCGGGGCAGGAAGTAGGCTTAGTCAAGGTCAATGGTCAGCGCGTAGAAGTCGGCGAAGTGGAAGCGGTGCTGAAGCAACTTCCCTTGGTGCGTGACGCAGCTGTGCTTTTGTTACCGCCGCCGCAACAAGCACATCGAGCGCCTTTGCATGAAGGTTCCTCAACAGGTTTCACGACACAACATGTAGCCGTACCTACTCCGGTAGTAAGTAGTGCTGATGGCGGCGGTGCGGCCACTGCGCACAGCTTAGCAGCAGTAGTCGTACTGCAAGATGGTGACGACGACGATGAAGACGACAATGGAACCCCCCTCGACGAGCATACAGTCGCTGCGCTTACTCTCGGCTGCGCGGCTGCGCTTCCTCGGCACATGGTTCCTGCACGTTTCGGAACGATGGCTTGGCGCGTGCAATCGAACGCTTCGCCATCGTTAGCTCAATCGAGAGATCGACAGGCGGGGCTACGCGGTAGGAAGAGACCCTTGCCGCTGACAGGCTCAGGAAAACTAGACTACCGCCGCCTCAGCCATCTCTTTACGCGCGCTGTCGCAGCCCAAACTTCCCATGGTGATGGTACCAGAGCTACCGCCGCTAAGGGCCAAACTTCAATCAAAGAGGATTCAGATCGCGCTTTAGGTAAGGTTAGTAAGCTTGAGGCTGCACTTGTCGACAGCAGTGATAGAAGCGACCAGAGAGAAGCAGTAGTAAAAGAAGATGGTGACATCGAAGCTATTGACTTGTTCGTGCGGCCGGGGGAACTTGAACCTCCTAAAACTTACATGGAGCATGCAGTGGCGTCTGCATGGGCTGTCGCGCTAGGCCTGGCGCCCGACCAGGTTTTTGAATTAGAAATGTGACTGTGGTCTACTTATTTAATGAACGCAGGTTTACGTGATTCTCTGGTTCTCGGATGCCACTTTGATGTCTGTTCACGTTCTCAAATGACCAATGCCAAATTTTTCTCAAGTCGCTTTTATTGAAAGCTAAAAATGAACACCTTTTTAAATGTATTCATCTCCATACAGGTGGGCCGGCACGATTCGTTCGTAGCACTCGGTGGCGACTCTTTGGCTGCTTTAAGGGCCAGCCGCCTCCTGACAGCCACCACTACTTCCAACACAGCTGCTACTACATCTGCCTCAACTACTTCTTTTGTCACTACTAATCATGCTACTGCTGCTACTCCTTTTGCTACTACCAGCGGCACACCTGCGTCAGCAGAAGAAGAACCGGGAACCTCGAGCACTGTAGCAGCAAAAGCGAATCGGTACACGCCCGAGGATTTTCGTCGAGACGCAGGCGAGAAACAGCTCAGACAGTTGGAACGTGAAAAGGAGCAAGGCATGGCACAGGGTGAAGCGGCTCTTATTTTGCACCGACTCGAATTGCAGACAAGCCAGGCTCGCGATGGCCAAAATAACCACCACAACAAATACGGCGACCCCACCGCTACACTAGCTCAGGATGGCGAGAAAGAAAGGAAGGCCAACAGTAACATTGACGTAGGCAACAGAAGCGTGGGCGATGAAGACAGCAGCAACGGCGGTGAAGCAGCATGCTTGTTTGGCGTTACGATGGGGCCTCTGGCTCCATGTGAACTCGATGTGCGGCCCGTGCTCAAAGACTATGCCCAATTCCTGACTTCTCGCGGTGTTCGAGCAATCGTCAATGGTGGGTCAGAGGAGGAAAGCACCGAAGTAGAAGCTAATGGAACAACAGGCAATGCACTTGATTTTAATGAAAGTGGCAAAGCTGATTGCGGAGAAGGATGCGAAGAAGAAGAAGAAGATAT
>Ga0307982_1000599_pt1 | contig 28345 bp, 22 predicted proteins | sample OrgLakmetagen989_FD_201847 | JGI IMG/M metagenome (GOLD analysis project Ga0307982, IMG submission 201847) | Saline water microbial communities from Organic Lake, Antarctica - #989 | ecosystem: Environmental > Aquatic > Non-marine Saline and Alkaline > Saline | place: Antarctica: Organic Lake...
TATTGTTTCTGCGGAGTGCGCGCTACCCACAAATGCCTCGCTTTTTGCAAATTTTGCGAGGATTTTGGCCAATGCCCCTCCCCCTCATGATTCACTCCGCACTTGCTTTGTTTGCGCAACGCACGCGCATTCCCACTTCTGCCCGCAGCATTGGCTTCTGTGTCATTTGGGTTTGTATTAGTTCGAGTTCGAGTTCGAGTACTACACCAGGGGACACACTTTCTAAATGGTGTCCCCTGACTACACTAGCTAGAGCACAGGTTTCTGCTGTCAGTCTCAAGTCAGTCTCAAGCTATCGCCAGCAAGAATTCAAGAGATAAGAGTGAACTATGGCAACGCGGCTTAAGGCCGAATCTCCTAAGGCCACTTTTTTTAAGGCGCGAGGAATGATTTAAATGAATGACTTTCTGGTCGGTCTATAAGCAGTGAAATTCACCTCTAGAAATCTCTAGTTAGATTCTAAGCCTTTTGGGCATATGGCTCGTAGAGCAGCCGCAGCTTTTCTTTACCCCATGGTGTGCAGTTATATCATGATTCTCTTCGCGTCATTCGTAGTTCGAGGCTACCTAGTTCTTCAGCTAACGAGGCTTCGATTGTGCAGTGGCGGCGAGCTGGATGATGACGACAGCATGTACGACGATGAATCACATTCATGCGACGAGGATGAAGTCTCGCGACAGTCCTCTTCCTTTCTTTCTTGGAGTGCCCTAGCCTACTCATTGCCTGCGATTTTGGCAAGCGGGCCTCTGGGACGGCTTGCCAATCGACGAGGCCGAAAGGCTCCAGCTGTATGTGTCATTACTGGTGAACTCATCTTGTCGCTCAACACCTGGGCTGTAGCTTACTTGGAATGTCGACCTGAATGGATGCTGATCGGTTTCGTTGTCGAAGGGTTGATGGGTTCGTACAGCAATCTTCTCATGGTTACTTCAGCATACGTCGCTGACCTGAATCACCGCGATGATAAAATTGTATCAGATACATTTAAGGCTGAGCGTTTTGCCTTTGTGGAAGCTTCACTTGCCATAGGTATCATTATTGGACCTTTCCTCGGTGGGCACTCTCTGGCCTTCATAAGTTATGATTCATTTTACATGTACGTGTCTGTCGCGTGCGCTACTCTTATCGCATATGTAGTGATAATTGTTCCAGAGAGCTTAAGCGAAAGTCAACACGATCGCTCCACATCTCAAAGCTACGGGCTCAGTGACACCGTAGCTGCCCTTCGATTGGTTTGCGCTACGCGTCCTCATACGAACTTGAAGTTACTTAGACCGCTCACTGAGTCAAGGCGCGAAAGTGAAGTGAGTGCGACTTCCTCTAATGTCAATCTTCATCTTCCACTTGTCTCTGGAGAAGCTACAGTGCCGGCGCTAAAATTGCACGTAGTGTCCTTTGCCTTTATGGTACTGTTCGGAACATACAACGCGATGAATCAGTTATTTTTTCTCTACTCGAATCGGGTGTGGGGATGGGATTCATCGACTTACGGGACTTTCAGTGCTATATCTGGGAGCGTTGGAGCTCTGAATCTCATTCTATTTCGACGCTTCGTCGCATGTGGATTTGGCCGTGCACTTGAAGACGTGCCTTTCATTTGCTTTGGGGCTGCAGGTAAAGCAATAGGTATACTTTTCCATTATCGCAACCTCACTTTGTAAGTTTAACCATCGTTCGTTCTTTGTGAACAGCTGCAATATTTTTCAACGGCGCCTTTGCGTTATTCAATTCACCTATTGCAGCATACTTTTTACTACCGATAGCGTCCTTTCAGCTCAGCGTAGTGCCGTCATATCGCCATCTTTTCAGCGATGCCTATGGTCCTGCGGAACAAGCGCAGGTGTTTGCAGCATTTTCCGTCCTAGAATCGATCCCCGGTCTATTCGCGCCACTGCTTTTCAACTCTATATATGCTGCTACTGTAGGCTTCGCTCCGCCGCTTGTCTACCTTGCTGCTATGACAAGTTCTCTTATTGGCCTGGGGCTCTTGTGCAGTGCGTCTACAACGATATCATCCAAAAGTACTTCGAGTATCATTGATAACAGCAAATCTGACTACGAGGACAACGAAAGCGACAGTACTGGCGTTGTTTACACTGTCACTACTAATGCTCTGAGCGAGCAATCTGCGGAAAGTTGAACTAGAAGCTGGCAATTTGCGTGCTGAACTTTGTACTTGTTCTCATCGTACATGAATGACCCAGCTTTAAAGCTGCACTTTTACATTTAGAAGTAGTCGCAGTCTTATGGTGTTTACCTATCAACGATGTTGGCGTTGTCAGGTATTCTTCAGCATTTGGCTTCTTGAGTTTTGGGAACCCAAACCTCATCCCTGGAAGATTTCATGTCGTGTCTCAAAATCGATAATTGGTTGATCATTTAGCACTCCATGTATGATACGCGCGCCTAGAACAGTGGCGCGTGCTCCAGAGGTAGGTTGTGTATCCACGGCTTCTGAACCATTCATATGTATTGCGCGCGTGCCTACAAATCATGTGCTGCAGCAGTTTACTGGACTGGAGAGGTGTGCAGTATCCACGTAAGTTGGGAAGTTCCTGAAGTCGACCTTGACCTTGGATGACACGTGTCCGAAGGCGCATGGATGCAGGGGCACGTCGCAGAAGCATATTTAATCTTCGCGGTAGCTCGAGGCCCTTGAAGTATAAGGCCTCTCTTCGCGTCGAATTATTCCTGTTGATCTGTATATATAATAATACCCTTTCCGGGTATAACGCGGAATAATGTCCATTTTACACCGCGATGGCGATATTTGGTTTTGGATATGGGGTTTGGACGGGGTTTGGATACCTCGTATTTAATTTTGGACTAGAATTAATTAGAATTGGCCATTAAGTCTCCTGTAGACGCTTCCTTACTGCTATTGCAAACACAAAGCCCCTTTGTGGCTTTGTATTCCGTGTTTTCGTTTAGAACTCTAGAGTTCGAGGCTTCCTTGTTTCAAGACCTAAGAAGGGTTCCTATTCCCAACTCACAGATCTTCAACGCCTGCCCAATCCTTCAATTTTTCGGCGGCTTCCACAGAACCTCGTGCCGAAGCTTCGTGCCACCATGCTTTGGCTTCTGCTTCCATTGAGCTGGCATTCGGGCTGTTCCATTCTTCCCACCTCTCGCTTTCCTCGTCACCAACATCGTCTCCATTCGAGGAGTTGGTGGCGTAAATTTGCGCATTTTCAAGCAACAGTTCACCCAGCAACACCATAGCTCCCAAGTCCCCCACTTCTGCGGCGGAGCGCCAGTAAGCTTCAGCGGCGCAACGGTCTTCTGCGATGCCCATGCCCGTCGAGCACCCACCACGGTGGTACATGTGCCCCAGCAGCACTGCCGCGTCCACGCAGTCTTCTGCAGCTGCTTCTCGCCACAAGCGCACCGCTGCCTCCGCTAGATTGCAGCCACGCCAACTGCTGCTGATGTTGTTGTCGTCACAACTACTGCTCCTGCTGCTGCTGCTGCTGCTGCTGCTGCTATTAGTAGTGCCATCTTGCTGAGGGTCATCAAGGAGAAGAAGCTCGTGATTTGGCAATACACCAGCAAGCTTATGGCTGTCTTCCAACGGCCAATCAGCAACCAAGCAGCCGAGCGCGAATTTGGCTTCTGGGCAAGACGCGCGCGCGAGAAGGCGTGCAGCGAACGCATTGTCCACCGGCCAAAAGCGAAAGTTGCCTCCAGCCCTATGATCGTTGCTGCTTTTGTTATCGCTGTATGGACTGGAGTTTATATGGTCTGGAATTAGTCCAGTTGCGGTGTTTGTAAAGTCTACAAGTCGGCCAGACGACACTAACTGAGCCACTCGGTGCATCGCCCACGAATGATTTTGGGCTGCCGCAAGCAACAACCATCGTGACGCCTCCGCAGCATGGTGCCGAAGGATCGTGGGCGATAAAATAGGTGACGTTTGGGCAGTGGTAGCTGTAAGAAAAGCTTCGTCATGCACCACGCCAAGGCGAAATTGTGCACCTGGGTGACCGCCCGCAGCTGCGCATTGGAACCACGAGAGTGCGCCGGGATGGATTAGACGCGAATGCGGCACGTCCTGTAAGATGGTAGGCACAGGAGTCCATGCCAGCGCACTGAGTGATGACGCTGTTGGATTTGCAGCTCCGGGTGGCAGCGCGGTAGAATGGGTGGCAGTCGTAGTAGTGTTCTGAGCGCCTGGCGGTACCGGTGCCTCCACCTTCGGTACTGAGAAGGGTGCAGCTTCTGCGTCGTCGAGAGCAAGTTGGTCATCCATGGCCTTGGTTTCCAAACGGCTCGCCATTAAAAATTGGGCATCCGGATCACCGAGCTCCGCTGCTTGCAGTGCCCATTGCTCACCTTCGGCCACCGCTGCTGCGGCTTCTACTCGGCCAATTGAAGTGTCGTGCAAAGTGTTCGCGCGATTATTTCCAAAAGTTGTAGTATGGGCGTCGCAGTGCTTGCGGCCATCTGTTGCATCGCGGCCGTCCGCTGAGAGCAACAGCAAGGCCAGGGCAAGCATAGCTGGCGGCCACCCTCGCTCAGCGCCCAAACGGAACCAAGCTTCAGCGTCTATGGCACTCTCTTCTTCTCTTGACGCTCTCGTCATTGAAGAAGAGATACTTCCGGCTCGCCCTGCCTGCCGCAACAAACCAGCATTCAAGCAAGCTCGTGCATCGCCTTGCTCGGCTGCTACGTGCCACCATCGCAGAGCTACGCGGTGGTCTTTGCGTTCTCCGAGAGCTCCGAGCGAACAACAATACCCGGCGAATCGTGCAGTGGCAGGTGCGGCAGGTTCTAGAGCCAATGCTAACAAAAGGGCCATCCGCTGCCGCGATTCTTCCCAAGATGGCGTGCTAGTACTATAGGCGCCACCAACGCCGTTATCACTCCTACTGAGGTTAGCACTTCGAACTCCAAGGCTGCTGTCGTTGCTGCTACTCCCGCGATCGCTCCGACGCCTTTGCCGCCCCTTCTGCAGGTGGCGATCCTCAAACTGCTCGAAATTGACATTCTGTAAGTCACCACTCAAGAGCATGTTCATCGCAGATGCAGCGGCAGCAGTAGCCGTAGAAGCAGTATCCGTATTGAAATCTGCATGCAGCCGTTCATTTCCTTGAGCTCTTTGGTTCGGATTACAGTGTGCGAGAAACTTACTTTGCAAAACATGTGCCCATGCTACGGTCCTCTCCCGACTACTCAAGTCTCCAACATTATCGAAAGAGGAAGTAACCATCAGCTCTACAGGGTTCCGGATTGAGCTTGCAAACTCAAAAGTTTCACCCGGCTGTAAGAAAGCACTAAAAAGGGCACAAAGCTCGACGCTTATTGGCAGCACCAAATCCATGAGTAAATCTTCTTCTTCTTCTCCTTCTTCTTCTTCTTCTTCTTCTGCACTTTTGTCTTCTTCAAAATCACTTGGGACTGCTTTCTTGTGTATACATAGGGCGCGCACCGCGGCCAAAACGGTAAGCCCCAGCACAGGCATAACGGCTCGAAAGTGTAATAGCACTCGCTCACTCAAAGCTGCGTTTGCTGCAAATGCATGTGCAGAAGATGCCTGCTTCGCTCCATTCTCGTGATTGTTGCTTTTGTTGTCACCGTTGTCACCGTTGACTGCACTCGTGCCAATCCCATTACTACCGTTATCGAGTTTACGGGCCCACGATGCAGCTGAAGCTGCAAGAGCCAGGTCCAAAGACACACCTTTTACTACATGTTGCAAAAACCGCAGAGCTCGCTTCACTTTCCATGCTGCCACTACAGCTGCTTCGACAGTAGCTGTTGCTGCACGATGTTGGTTCTGGCTGCTGGGGCTATGGCTCCTGTGGCGGCTGCTAATTCTACTCCTACTCGTACTGCTGTCGCTGCGGTAGTTTTCATCTTCGCTGCTCGCATAACCGTTGAAACTGTGCTCGCTGTTGCCACTTGAAGCGGCAAACTTATGATACTCACTGCTGGCATGAGAGTTGCGAAGCGCACTTGAAGCTGCAAAACAGAGAGTGTGAGTGGCCGCAAATGCAGAAGCGGCGCGGTCTCCAGCAAGAGTTGGTGTAATCAAACCAAGGCTCAGCTGCGATACGAGCTCGCTTAGCACATCAGCGGCCGCTAAGGTATTGCTATTACTGCTGCTATCGTCAATTCCTCGTCCGCCACCAAGACTGCCAAGGTAGTTGCGATCGTCGTTGTACTGTCCAAAATTGTTCACGTCATTCTCAGATTGATGTCTTTGGGAGTTCATCTCATCACTGTCATGGCTGCTCTGGCTGCTTGAACGATGGCTGTGGTGCTTTTCTGTAAGCTCCCAAGCAGGTGGGTTGTCAACGTCCAAGGTAGGGTCTGTAATATCGTCGGCACCTCGCAGCACGCAATCCAGCACTAAGTCAGTCTCTTTTACGCACCTGGAAGTGGGGTTCGGACTAAATGAAGAAGGGTGGAAATCAATACAGAAGAAATAGATTTCAGATACTCACAACTAATGATATGGGTAAAAATTGTAAAAGAATCAGTAGAATCCAGAGTACAAGCCATATTTAAGTCCGTGAGAGCACACGTACCGGGCAAGGGCTGCCTGTGCACTCGGCGTTAAGCACGAGCTTGACGAAAGCAGCACTGACGATGAGAATTTTGACGAAGACGACGATGCAGCTGCATGAACGGCGGCTATGAGCTTATCGCGCCGTGAGTCAGTGCCAAGCACCTTCGCTAAGTCCGCTGATGCCATTGGATGCCTCGCATAGCTGCTGCTGCTGCTAGTTCTACTGCGCCATCGACTTTCTCCGTAGTAGTTTTCATCGTCATCATCATCAGAGGCCCTGCTCACCTCCTCTGCTTCGTCGTCGTTGTCGTCATCAATCTCCTTTTCCATTTTCGCTTGCTCTCGCCGATTCTCAGCGTTGGCATCATTGCTTGAATTGTCTGCTGCGGCAAGGTCTAGCTGGTCTCTCAGTAAGTTGACGGATATGTCAACATTCGTGAGCGGTGAACTCGATTTGGATTCATAATTGCTGTCAAGGAAAGGTATAGTACCCGGTGAGGGTGTCATTTTGATGCCCTTCTTGGACGCTGTTAAAGGAAGCACATTTGGCTTGGTTGTTGTAGATCTATGGACTTCAGGTGCCGATGAATCTTGGTGCCCGGACTCCACTTGGTGGAATGAGGCAGCCGACTTCGGATAAAACGACAAAGGAGTTGCTCTAGCAGAGGGCGTCAAGTTATAAGCGCGGAAAGCCTGAGCTCTTGCAGCAGCTGCTACGACGCCCGGAGAATACAAACCAATCGATGATGACGGATGTGATGAAGACGGCGGCGACGAGGAGGAGGAGGAGTTACCTTGCGGTGTGGTTATTGGTACGTTTCTAGCTTGCTTGGTTTCTAATTTTGCACTTTCTCTGGCTGCCGCAACTTCCTTATCCTTAGAATCAGCTTTACCAGAAACCAGGGCTACACTTCGGTGTGAATTATGATATTTATGAGCCACTTCAGGCGGTGAATCTGGAAGAAGAGGTGACGATCGACGCGGCGGTCTCGGTTGTGGCGTCACATCGATAGATTTGTGCTCAACATGAGCCTGTTGCATGACATCGCGTGGCTTCGCAAAGTGCTCTTCGTCTTTGGCGTCGTTATTGACAGTTTGACTCGTGGCAAAATTGTTCCAACGCCCTTCAGCATCCCAGAAACCAGCTTTCTCGCCGTCATGGGGGTCGCTGCCTCGGCTCGAGGTTCGACTTTTTGGTTGGCTTCTTCGTCCACGCTCATGGACATTGTCAGCATCGCTAATGTTTAGTGAATATTTAGATCTCCCACCAATACGGGCAGGCCCATAGTTCGAACTGGCAGTTGCAGAGTAAGTTTGAGCCGAAGGTGTATTCTTTGCCTTAGCGGGAGATTGAGTGGTAGTTTTGCGCTGGTGTCCGCCCATTCCGGCAATGTGTTCTCGCGCCGAAATGATGCCGCGATCGTGCGCACGATTTTGCGCATTTACTGTGGCTAAATAACGAGCAGCTGGGCGCGGACTCGCACTACGGCCCCTTCTGCTGCGCCCATTGGTCAAACCCAATCGCTGCCTCCAGCTACTAACGCTGCTGCCTCTGCTACCATCATTCTCGCCCGATCGAGGAGGTCGAGGACTCAGCTTACGTGGGCTCAGTGTGCGTGGACTTGCACTTCGGCTCCGGTGGTTGCTAAAGCCCTGAATCCTGCTCACGCTGCCAGCCCAAGGACTAGGCGCCGCGTACATTGGTCCGACCTCCAAAGGAGCACGTGCATTAGGCGTGAGAGAAAAGTCGATGAAGTCTTCGTGCGCGGGCATGCTTGCTTCCGTAAGAGGCGAAATTGGCATTGCATCGTCGCCTATGCTGCTTTCGTTCATGTGTGTTCTTGCAGAGTAATAAATACTGTGGTTGGTGATTCCAGGTTGACCGAGTGAATGCGGCGTTCGTAGATGATCAACCCTGTCATGCCTCGATCGCTGTTTTGGTGTGCTTGATGTTAGAGTAGCCTCAAATAAAGCATTATCCTCAGTGGCAGTAACACGTGGTGTGCTGGAAGCTACTGCTCTGGCGTGAGCAGCCGTTGCGCGCTTGTGAGGTGTGGTGGAGGCAGCAATCAAGCTCGCTTGAAATTGGTCGGCGACAGCCCATTTATGCCCCAAACGCGACAGCGCCGTCTTCGCTGATTGGGCACGAAATTCTGAGTCATCTTCTCGTGGTATCATCGAAATAGCGTCTACTTTTGCAGGGACTCTGCGCTCTCTATACGAACTCGGTGTTCCGTTGTACCGTGGACTACTACCTGTACTAGTTTCTCGGGCAACGTCCAGCTTTTGAGGTAAGTCATCGTGACCACCAGCACCCCGACGGTTGTCACTATGGCTGCCTGCTTGGAACCGCACTTCGCCATTGCTCTCCAGATATGCAGCATACGGAATTTTACGCGTATGCGGGCTAATAGAAGGCGAAGTTTGATCGGCTGCATTATCATCGCCGTCCTTTTCACCGACACCGTAGTCGTGCTGGTCGGGCTTATGATTGCTCGCGCCTTCCTCAAAGTCCCTGAAAGACATTAAGCCCCCTGACATGCCTCCACCGAGAGCCTCGTCTTCTAAATTAAGGTCGATTTGGAGGTCAGCAGTTAGCGTCACTGAGCTCGCGTCATCTTCCTCGTCGATTGGATTTTCGCCAATACCGATGCCATCGCCAATCCCAGCTTCGCGTTGATGTTCAAAGTTAGGGTAATGTCGATATGGGCCTCGGCTGTTGCCTCTAGCACCACTGCTTTTGAATTCTCTAAGACCTGACTTGGCAGTAAATTCGACCGGCGCCGTAGCGGGTGGAGACACACCAGCGAACCCATAAAGATACGCCGAGGATTCTCCATTCTCAGCGCCAGGGTGCGACAAGCAGACATGCGTGAGACCAGCCATGGCCGCTGCTCGGATCGAGACACCACAATCTGGGCAAGCCCACTTGCTATCATCGACAGCGGCCGGCTCACCCGCTGGCAGGCGGATTCGTCTCTTCATCGGCATCTTTGGTGCTCACTCTGTAGTAGGTTCAACTTGCTAGCTACCAACTTTGGGGTGACTCATAGTGACCCATGAAGCTCTCGATGAAGTTCATTCGCGCCATATAAAGACAAAACTAGCAAGCATGCATTATGAAGCATGTACTAACACTAGGCAGCGAGGATGCGCTATTTCTGGTAGCTAGCAAACGTCCTGTGCAGTCAGGCAAACTGGGCTTGTGTGCTTGTGTGTGAAGTGCTGGCTCCCTACTATCATGGCAACTATTAACAACCATAGACTACTATAACTCTATATATAAGCCCTTGCTATGAGTACACTACTAGCTAGCTAGTACAGATATACTGCTGTGAGTGGTGTGCTGTGTAGTACTTACAGGATCTGTGCTACTCGATTTCGGCATCCAGCAGTCCAACCCACTCCTCATCATTCGTTAACCTATAGTACGTCCTGGGGTCCTACGATCATTCGTAAACCTATACGTCCTTCCTACGGTCAGGACGTATAGGTTAACGAATGATGAGGAGTGAGTCCAACCAAAGTCCAGCAAAGAAATACTGTAGTTCTCCCCTGTCGCCTGCAACTACTACATTAGTAATACGGCTGTAAGTTGTGAGTGAACCCAGTGTGGATCACTTCTCTTTGACACAGGCCCCGAGGAGCTGAAGTTAGATGGCTAACAGGCAGAAATGTGATATGAGAAGGAAAGCCATTTCAGGCACTCAGGCACACGGGCCAGAGTTGCCATGGTTCGTTGGTTATACCCACTTGACTCGCCGGAGAAATGCCTCGTGGACCTGGGACGTGATACACGAACGAGCACTCAGTCCCGCCGATTCGTTCGGAGGAAAGACGCCAGCTGGAGCCTGAATTGGCCTTCTGGAGCAACTTTGCTAGCGCGAAAGCAGCACATGTACTTTTTTGGGTGCCTCTGTGACTACTGTGTGCTTGTTTTCTTTGTTATTGGGAGAGTATTAACTAGACTAGACTCGCTTGTGATAAGATTCAGTTTTATTCGAGAGGGCATCTGAAATATGGCGATGCTTTAGCTTAAAGGATCCGAATTTTCTCATCCCTATTAAGTACTTATGTGACTTCAAACTACTCACCTAGCTGATCCACGTATAATATTTGTAGCGTGTATGTCACAGGCCCCGAGGGGACGGAATTCGAAGGTCAAGTGGCAGACAAGGAATTCATAGAAAATTACACTATCTTTAGAAGTAAAACCTTATCAGGGGCACAAGCCAGAACGGCCGTCGAAGTGGTTTTCTGCAGGCCGAGCAAATGAGAGTTACCAGAAATGAATGTAAATATGTAAATGATTACAGTTCTTCCAATTGTTGGGTGGAAAAGAGATCTCTTCTTTGCAAGATTTTCATGGCGTAGGCGAGCGGGTCACTTCGGACCGCGAATGCCACATTCATGGCCAACCTGGCTTGAGCGCCTGATAACGCTTTCCTTTTAGTATGAGTTACTTTGAATTCAATTTCTCTATCTGCCTGTTAGCCTTCTGATTCTGGCCCCTCGGGGCCTGCGCCGAAAAAGTGATTACTAGGGTTAGCACCAAGTACGCCACCGGAGGAGGCACATCTCGCAGCCATAACACTTCTCTTGGCCTCGTTGAAGACGCTTTGAATAGCGCCGGGGTTCCATGCAAGTCGACTGGTTCTACCAACGGATCTGGCACCAAAAACACCTTCGTAAGACAACTACCCCCGACCATGAATGAAGCATCAACCAAGAACGCAAGCAAAATCATACCAGATCTTGTGTTGATTGCCATCCATCTATCAGGGAGCAATGGTGTTGACTGTGCCCTAGACGGTGCGGATCACATTGTGGACTGTAAGGCACTCCAAGGCCTCTCGCACTGCAACAACACCTCTACAACTCCTGGTGCCACTCTAGAGAAAAGGCAAAAAGCTGTGAACCAAGAGTACCAGATCGTACAAAGAAGCCCGACTCAGAGCTGCATGGCACGCAGCGAGACCAAAGAGGTCCAATTGAGAGTGAACTCAATGAGTACGGCCACAAGGGCCGTGTCCTTGCCCCAGTTATCGGCCGCTACGGGGGTGCTTCTTCAGACCTCAGCCTCATATTGGACCTTGTTGCCCCGGGAGCTAGCTCGCAAGCACACGGCCTTCTATAACATTGACTTTTCTGAAGCCAAAGCCATGTTCAAGCAGAAGCTCGCTCGCAAATAGGGCCTCGCTCGCAAATAGGGCCATGCGATCGCTAGAGGGTGGGCGACTCTTCTTTTAGACCGCTTGAGGGCTTTCGTCGTGGCCCCCTCCTCTGTCGGTGGGAACTCTTCTCCTCTGCACGATTCTCAGGGCGTGGACGAGCTAGCCACTTTGGACTGCTAATTCCACTTCCATGGCCACTCTGGCCTGTGTGCCTGATTAGTCTTTCCTTCTAGTATTGGTTGCCTTGTATTTCCTGTTTGCCTGTTAGTCTTCTAATTCCGGCCCCTCGGGGCCCGAACCAAAAAGTGATAAAATTGATATGTATGGAGTTGCACATGGCGAGGACTTAATAAATATAATATGGATGAACGTCCTGACATTGAAGTAGAAAAATTGATGCTGTGATTTGCGATTTGCCATAGCGTCGGGATATAAGCAAAATATTAGGCTCAATCAAAATAGCTCATAACCACAGCTGATAGCTTATAGCTCACATAGGTTATTCTGGCTCTGTTATGGCTCATAGCTCATTCAAGGCAGCGGCAGTGGGCGTGGCGTATATGTAAACAGATGATGCGTGATAGATATTTGAAATTTGACGTTTGAGGTTTGGCCATCGCATTACTATTATATAAGTAAAGAGGGCGCCTGGGTAAGCAGTTATGGCCTCTATTTGAGCAATGTCAGTGTAGTTTCAGACATGAGGTGTCTCAATTGGAAATCAGCGCACAATAAAGAATTACTTGGCTGGTTAAGGTCAGCACCAAAAACAAGGCTTAGTATTAGTAGTTGCTTTGAGTTATCAGTCTGCCTGTTAGCCTTCTACTTTTGATCCCCCGGGCCTGTATCAAAAATAAAAATAACATAATCACAGGCCCATAAGCAATTTCAGAGTCGCAGTGCCTTTCGCATCGACGCTAGCTGCTGGGGCGTAGTCGTTTGTGGAAGCGATATTCGCTTTCCGGCTCGGAAAAAAACTTTTTGACCTTTCTCCGTCCATCTCCCCGTCATCCTCGCTACTGGCCTCCGAGCTCGCGTCTTTGGAGGCCTCATCACTCGAGCAATGATCGCTTGAATAGCACGATTTATTGCTCTCAGTGCTCGCATTCGAGTCAAAGCTCTCAAAATGCGAACTCCTTCCCCAATTTTTGTTACTTGAGCCTCTGTTGCATGCCACTTGAGTGCCATATCCGAGGCGTTCAACCTCATTCCAGGTGCTATACTCACCCATAGAATTTAGTGTCTCTTCGAAAGCTTTACTTTCTTTAGTCTCCAGATTACTGTATTCCGGGGGCGGCATGCAAAAGGGCACGGAAAGCGGAACTCCTTGTTCAGGGTATCCAGAGTAGACAGGTACCATCACCATTGGAAAGGGTGCAACTTGAGGTTGGTACCAGCGGTTCTCTTTGGGGCTAAAGTCTTGCGCAAGGTTTGTTGTCGAATGCAGACGAATTTGCGGCGACGAAAATGGAATGGCAGGCCTGTCTGCTGTCTGCACCTTCGAGGGCGCAGCAAAGTTCACACAGATTCGGCCTCCATCTAAAGGTTTGCCATTGAGCGCATACACGCAGCGCTTGGCACTCTTCACGTCCCCAACCCAAATGAAGCTGTGTTTTGAGCTTTGGGGCGACTTCTGGCGGATGAGAACACGGTGAGGTGGGCGGTTCAGCACAGCCTCGATCAGGCTCGAAACATCCGCTTCAGAGGTTGCGTGGTGAAGTCCTCCAATGTAAATGCTGTCTGAGGGGCCGAACCGCTCCATGGGACCTTCCACCTTGATGAACTTGTGCTTGTGTGATGAGAGGACTTGACGAAGGGGTTTCTCCGTCACGAGCAACTTATGAGCATGCCAAAAAATGTCCTTGAGGAGAGTCAAACTCCTGAATCCTGCGGCGCAGTTGATGGTGTAGGGTCCTGGCATGAGAATGCACAACTCGTCCTCGAGGCCCATGTTCCCGAACCGGGGAGTCATATTTCCGTCGATGTTAAACACCACGCACTCATGCTTCACAGTACAATGGTATTTGAGAAAACCTAGCAACGCATCGCCGATCGTCATGTTGGCGTCGAATTGAGCATTTGAGAGGTAGCAATTCGCGAGGAGAAAAATGGCGGAGGTGTCAAGGTGCGTGCCCTTGGTGTGCTTGCCGAAGTCGTTGTGGCACAAAAGCTGCTTGATAACTGTTTCGGAACGATTATAGGATCGGATTGGTTCAATAGTCTAATTATTAGACCGCACATGACAAATAGATTGAGATTTAAGTATATACGACTTACGCAGGACGAGTGGCTGCAGGAACGGAAGTTGCTTGAGGCGAGCGCTCGAAAAGTCGGCCATAGCGAGGTTACCCATCTGCATTTCAGACATGAGGGAGAGCTTGATATGTTTTCCGCCAAGTGATGAAAATCGTAGCTGAGAACCCCAGATAGAGTGGTCAATGCTGAAGCCGGAGTGCGTGTTGAAAATAGGCGAAGTTGCCATCTGTAGAAAATTGTATTTTGTCCATGAGAGTTAGATGAAGGAAGTATGTCCTGCTATACTCAGCCTTCCAACTTCAGCTGAATACTTAAATGGTGTACCTTAGAAAATTGATATTCACGGTCGAAATCTGTGGATGACATTGCGCTGCCGTGCATAACAATAAAATTGATAGGATCATTGGCGAGCATTAGGTTCGACGTTTTATCCATCATCGGGGCTGAAGGATCTCCAGCAATGCTGAGATCGATGAGAAATACACCTGGGCCGCGGAGAATAAGAAAGAAAATCCGATAGATTGTATTTTAGGCTTAACTTATAAAAGAATCAAGAATTGAATGCATACTTAGATTGTGAAATTGAGCACCTTGAAACTCACTGCCGAGCGCATGTTGTGTCATTTGCAGAGCTTGGTTGACTTGAATTTTGCGGAGCGGACTCGCTGCTGCAACTTGTTCATTGAGCATATCGCAGAACTCAATGGCATCGCGTGAAATTTCTCTGGCCACTGCACCATAGTTCAAGTGGTCGTTACCAGGATATTGCGGGCTTAAATTGCCGGTATCGGGTGAGATCTTTGCGCCGCAAAGCTGGTCGATTGGGCGAGACGTCTCTTTGTGAGCTGAAAGGGAGGGCATGAACATCATTTTGCTCTGCAGTTAAACCTAAAGAGATAATGGATAAACAGCGCAGATATGTGATAAACGATCGCACTTTTTGACTCCAGGAAAGACGTATTTTAAGTTCAAAGTTGGCCTGAAGATGAAGTCATCCTTGGATGCTAAAAATACATGCTCATGGTGCGAGGTAAATATGGCGACTCAGAGCGAGGGGCAAGTGATATTGTATTTTCGCTGATAAACGAGCAAACTCTTCAGTAGGGTTTCGCATCCACAGAGAACGGAGGCTGTTTATATGAACAAAACGGGCTTTGGATGCTATTTGTGTGTGGAAAGTGCTAGGTAGCGGACACGTGCGTGGTGTACAAATACTTCAGAAGTAGTGTGCTTTAATTTTTCAGACTTTTGTTCAAGAAATGGAAGTAATATTCTATGGCTCGAATCGCCATTGAGTCGTCATTTGAACGTGGTGTGCTTTAGATGTTAATTCTTCGTGTTCAACCCTACAGAGGAAAGACGTACTACGGCTCTGGAGAACTATGAAAAACATTCAAGCATAGGAAGCCTTCTAGCATCAGTTTCAAAAAAACTTTGTAATGATCCTAAAATCATTGAGGCAGCGTGCGATGCTTATGGAGTCTCACCGTGGTAATCGAAGAAGTTCAGGGATGTCTCGCAAAAGTTCTGAATTCGCACTGAAGAAAGTTGTTGTTGTATCTGTACAGGTAGCACCTCAGAAACGATTTTTCCACGTCGACATATGATTCCGAGCACAGAAAAGTCAAACAGAAGAACTGCAGCCGACGGCGACGGCTTGTACTGCGGTTTCTGTGAAACGTGAGACCCTGTGTAATAATAAGTGAAGATCGGGACCGAAGCCAACACCCCCATGCTCGCAACGACTACGACGACGAGGCCGCTTACGAAAGGTTTATGAACCCCGAGCCAGGCCTCCAGTCCGGTCCGGGGGGCTCTGCAGACGCCGATTAGGTGGCACCCTGTCTGTTCGTTCCTAAATCCAGTCCCCCCTCGGGAAAGGCTCAGAAGAAAAAAAATCGAAGGTTTTAATTAAAACATACAAGCGGATACAGCAAATAAAATTCTTTGTTCCATACTTCTGCACTGCAGATACACACAAGCTCTGATTGGCCACGGAGGAAAGTGCATGCCCGATTTCTTACTTCAGCGGGCTGCATCGCCCACAGGAAAATAAGCCAGGCCTCCAGTCCGGCCCGGGGGACTCTGTAGACGCCGATTAGATGGCACCCTGCCTAGAAGTTACTAAATCCAGCGCCCTAGGGGGGCTCACGAAAAGAAGCGAGAAAGATCGCCTTATACTACAACTACAACACGCAACACAAGCACGATATCCCGATCCCGAGCCTAAATAAAACTTTGGAAAGTGCACCAACCAAAAAATCGACACCCCCGTGCTCGCAATGACTATGACGAAGAGACCGCTTACGAAGGTTATATGAACCCCGAGCCAGGCTTCCAGTCCGGCCCGGGGGACTCTGCAAACGCCGATTAGATGGCACCCTTTCTGTTAGTTACTAAATCCAGTCCCCCCTCGGGGGGGCTCAGAAAAATCGACATTTTGATTAGCCTTTCCTTCTAGTATTGGTTGCTTTGAATTTCCTGTCTGCCTGTTATCCTTCTAATTCCGGCCCCTCGGGGCCCGAACCAAAAATATCGACATTGACACCGCCGATGAGACCCCCTCGTGCTCCAAGGGAACTCTCGTTTACGTCAAGACCCTCTCCCCAGGAGACGTCTATCCCGACGACCGCACAGGTGAATCCAACACAGCTGTAAACGCCGGCCAAGTGCGCGTCAACCAAGATTACCACAAGAAAGCCAAGGACCTCGACAACCGGCTCGGAGGAGATCAACAAGACGGATTCGACGCGGAACTGAACACCTTCGGCCGAGACGGGGTAGTCCTCGGACCAATTGTTGGCGTATTTGGAGAGATGTCATCGCACGTCGACCGTCTTGCTGATGTAATCGCAGACGCGCTGACAGCCGAGCACCTCTCCTACTACGGTGACAGGGGCTCGAAGACTGTCAAGGCACATTACCGCCGGGTGCTGTATCGCGCGTCGGGGCTCACCGCCCATCGTGGATGGGCACGCCTTATGCCCGATCGCCGGAGCCTCGTACAAGCCCTGAACGCCCCACGGGACCAAAGCCAACACCCCCGTGCTCGCAACGACTACGACGAAGAGGCCGCTAACGAAAGTTATATGAACCCCGAGACAGGCTTCCAGTCCGGCCCGGGGGACGCTGTAGACGCCGATTAGATGGCACCCTGTCTGCTCGTTCCAAAATCCAGTCCCCCCTCGGGGGGGGCTCAGAAAAATCGTACAAGCCCTGAACGCCCCACGGGACCTAAGCCAACACCCCCGTGCTCGCAACGACTTCGACGAAGAGACCGCTTACGAAGGTTATATGAACCCCGAGCCAAGCTTCCAGTCCGGCCCGGGGGACTCTGTAGACGCCGATTAGGTGGCACCCTTTCTGTTCGTTCCTAAATCCAGTCCCCCCTCGGGGGGGCTCAGAAAAAAACGGGATCCAGGGCCGCCCCTTCGCCAAAAGCCAAAAGCAAAGACACCAAAGAAACAACTAACAAGAAAGAAGACCAAGACCAAGAACCAAGTTCCAACGAACTAAGCCAACAGCAAGGACACTCAGCCCAGTCAGACTTGTTCTGAAGGTTACACATTTTCTGCTACTGTAGTATTTTAAAGGGGTGTTTCTTTGTTTTTGGGGAGTATTAACTAGACTAGACTAGAGGTCACTAGTACTAGAAGGAATGACTTATCAGGCACACTTATCATTGAGGATTAAAGATCTAAATGCGATGGGGACAGCACAGTGGTTCGTGGTTCTCCAAGCCATGGCCCAATTGCCACTTCAAAATCGACTTATACGTCGGAGGGACTTCAGAGGCGCGATCGTGATCGCAGTGGGCCAGTGCGACCTGAGTGTGAACTACGAAGTATTTCAGTTCATTAGCCCAGTACTTTATCCATGGCGAATCCTGCGATGAGAAAAAAATAACATCGATGAAGTCGAGATCCGCTGTTCTGCACCAGCCAAGAGCTTTGTAAAGAATTACTTCGCGCCGCTCGCAAAGAGCGCCTTGTCGAGGGCGCGCTGTAAGCCAATGAGCTGTTCGAAGTCCTCTGGACCACCGCCGCCGCCACCACTACCACCGCTGCCACCAGGCGCGAACGTGAGGGAGCTGGCGTCCAGGGCGGCTTTGGCCACGGCCGCCGAGGTTTTCGGGTCCGTTGGGCCGGTCCCGAACTCGTGGCTCCCCGCTTTGGCGCCCCCCGCCGATCCCGTCGGGACCAGGGCCTTGCCGCGGCGCAGGGCGTCGGCCGCTGCTTTGATGGCGTCGAACCGCACGACGAGCCGCTGCGCGCTGCCAACACCGGTCTGGCAAAGCAAATGGCAAGGCGAGATAAGGGCATGAGCGAACGAGGAAGAGATGGAAAAAGAACAGTGCGAAGTGTACCTAATGACTTCAAAATCATGAAATGAGAACGAAATGTCAATGAAACAAGCAGAGAGATCTTAAACGGCGTACATGAAGGCAAGGTGAGGGGTTGAAAAGGACCTATCAGGTACGCACCACGCGGCAGTTGTGAATGGAGCGCAGGGAGAGCTCTACGTCGGGCTCGACGCCGCTTCCGCTTTCGTGAACCGCCAAACGACCGTTGCTCAGACACACCCAGCGCTTCGCAAACGTTTGCTCCAAGAGCACTGGCGGCTTCTTCCCTAACAGGCTCGTCCGCTTGCCCGGTGTGCTGCTGCTGCTTCCCTCGTGTTCTGCGTCTTCGTCAGGCAACCCGCTGGAGGCCACGAGGAGCCACCCGTTGCGCAGGGTGGCGCCGTTTTGTTTGGCGAGCTTCACCGTTAAGGTCGCCCCCTGGCCGCAGGGAAAGGCCTTGTGGTTGAGCTTGAGCTTGTGCTTGCCGGTGCCGTCCCACACCCGCACTTTCAGAGGCCCTAAGGGGAGGGTCAACTCGTGCGGAGCCGACGCTTTCGCCATGGCCTTCATGTCCACCGACGACGCGTCGTGCCGCGGCGGCGGAGGCGCGCTCCACAGGTCCGGCAAGTCGCTCATGCGCACCTAATGCAGTAATATAGTGTACTGTGTTAGAAAGCAAAGACTCACGCACGCAGTATCGTGCAAAATCGAAAAGGATTGAAGCATACACAGACCCACAAATACACAAAAAAAAGAGTAGATGCAGTTGCCGTGCGTGCAATGAATGCGTCTTCATAAGTGGATGTAAATCTCTCGTCTTTCTTTCACTACCGTCGCTTGCCCAATGAAATCATCCCGCGCTTTGCTCGAGGTCGACAGCAAGCGCCGGCTGTGGGGGGGCCTCCGGAGCAGCGTGAAGACCAGGGTGGTGTTCCCCGTGAACTGCGGTCCGCTGAGGTCCAGCTCGCAGTTCTTCCAGGTTATGGCCACTGGCTGGGCCTTGTTCGCCACCTGTGTATTGGCTTGTATATTAGGGCAAAGGTGCGGCCATGGAGGAGGACCATAGGTTAAAGTAGCACGCTACGATAGAGCCTAAGAAGGCCTAGTATTCGCACAGAAAAAAAGAAAGAATGCACACACATACTATTTATCGTAAGCAAACCTTCGGCGCATGTGCATCTCGCAGAACAGATTGCGCTGGCGCGGAAAAGGCTGCTGCCAGCTGCACTACAGGCTCACTGTTGCTGCCTGTCGACTCTCCAACTGGCTGACCGCCACTCTTAGTTTCTACATCTCCTGCCGCCGCTGCGGCCTGTTGCTGCTGCCGCTCCTTCGCTTCCTGCTCGAGTTGCCGGCGCACGTAGGCAGGCTGCTTGGCAGCGGCCGCAGCGTCGCTCTGTTCGTGGCCCACGAGAACATGCGACGGCAGCGGCTGAGGCAGGGCCGCCACCACCAAAAACACGTCCGACCCCTGTAGCGACTCCAGCGTCCAGCCACTACCCAGTCCTCCTCCGTCGCCGGCGCCAATCAGCGGCAAGCGCGTCGCCCCCACTACCGTTAATCCAACCGGGCGGGCCACCGTGCTGCGCTGCTGCAACGCCACGGTCGAGGCGGCGGCCGCGGCGGCGTCAGCGGCAGCTTGCGTAGACGCTTCCGACATGCGCCTCAAAGTGTGCACTTCGGTTTCGCCGTTGCGTACCCCGAGCCGTTGTCTTCGTTCGTTTTCCATGCGTACCTGTAGGATGATGGAGAGTATGCATGTAAGCACACGGTAACAGTCTCACTTGGTCGCTCACTCAAGAACACGTGCTCAAGTACCACAACGACCACGGAGAACGAACGAGCGAGAACGAAAGCTACAAGTTACACGAGAAAAATAAAATCGTTTGTAACCTACCCCCCCCCCCCACCTTACACAGTGCAACATTCCCTAGACGCACAACTCACCAGTCGCGCCGACGCTTCTGCTGGCAAAATCTCGCGCCCAAATAGGTAGAAGCGCTCCGCGTCCTCGTCGTAATCGGAAGAGTCACCTCCATCGTCGTCGTCGTCGTCTTCGTCGTCGCTCTCAGGAGCAGCGGCTTTCACAATGGCCTCCAGCCTGGCTTTGGCGATTTGCCGAAACTTGGTCTGCACTTTCACTGCACAAAACGCCTGGAGTTGGCCAGTGCATTGCCGCTTCGCAATCGCTGCGCGCCGCGCGTGCATCGCGTTCCGGGACGCGCGCTGGCAACGCGACGCCATTCGGCCGAGCTTCAGTTCGCGCTGCTTCGCCCGCAGGTCTTGCCTCTTCTTGGCTTTGGCCAGGGCCAACGAGGCCAGCTTCCATCGCAGCTGCAGCAGGGATGCCGCAACCGGTTGCAAGGATTCTCGAGCGCCTTGTTTGGCAAGGGCGAACTTGCGCCAGGCGATGCCCACGCGCCAAGCTGCTTGCACCAGAGGCACCGCGGCGGCATGCAAGGCGCCCTGAGCTAGGGGAGGCGGCAGCTCGGACCGCGCAGCGGCGGCGCGGCGCCAGGCGACCTTGCGCGCCGTCAAAAGCCACGACGAAGCGCAGGCTTTGAGCAACGCGTCGCTGCGCTTGCTGCCGCGGCCCAACGCCCGCGTGTGCTCTTTCCGCCATCGGTCGCGCGCCAGGGAGCAGGCCACGAGGAGCATCCACTCTTTCCCGTAGTTGTTCTCCACCCGCGGAGGAGTAGGCGCCACGTTTCGCCACAGCGCTACAGTCTCCGGCTGGCCGTTGCCCAGAAGAGGGTTGACGCCCCCAACGGTCTGCACCGACCCCGCTCGATGCTCTCTGGGCGCGGGGGATGCCACACTCGTCAGTTCAATGCCGCTCGCTTTGTGCGGGGAGTGCCCTTCTGACGCACCTTCCGCATTCGTTGTGGCGTCCTTTCCAGCTGTATCGCCTGTTTCTACGTCCAGCACCGCCTCCAACTCGCGCTGCCTCGTCGCCAGCGCCTTCGCTTTCGCGCGCTCTTCGTCCAATTTGCGCTGTCGGTTGGCCTTCCGGCGTTCGAGAGCCAGCCGCTTCCCGCTGCGCTTCGCCCCGGCTTCCAAAAAGGCCGCGCAGCACCAGGGCACAAACAGCGCCCCCATTTTGCGCTGGAAAGCCGCCCGCGCGTCGGTCACCACCAGCACGTGCGCAGAAGAGCTGGTGACTTCGGTGGACGTGCACAAGAACGACATTCCCGGCCTCGGGGGCGCCACAATCCCTAGATCGTCGTAGCCGTAGGGCAAACCGGTGACGAAGTTCAGCAGCGCGCCGGCCAGCGATTGAAGCGGCAGCGACGCGCAGTGCTTGTCGGTGCGCACCAATTTGAGCCATTCGGGCTGCGACAGAGCTTTGGCCGCTGCTTTGCTGAGTTTGTTGTTGCCCCCCTTCTTCTTGGTGCTGCTCTTCGGCGCACCGCCGCTGTTATTGTCACCATCACCGTCGCCACTATCGCCCTTGTCATCGTCGTCTCCTATCTCCGCGCCACCACCACCAGTGCTGCCACCCTTGCCCTTGCCCGACACTTCGAGCCGGGACCCGTCGTCTGGAGGGCAATGCTTGGGGGCGTGGAACTGCAGCACGGGCCCTTTCAAACCGTAGGTTTTCACGAAAAACATGAACTGCCACTTGGTGGTGGCGCGCCAGTCGGCGCCCGGAGCCAGATACGGCAACTTCCCGTCTTTGCCGAAGAGCTGACAGGCAATATTGCCACACACAGAATAACATATGCTGTAATGTTAGCGTACGAACATGGTCATACAACAAACACGCTATTACTATCCGCGACGATCGGATACGAATCAGTGCAGGATGCTAGGCAAGCAGCGTATCAAATCTACGCATTGTATCATACAGCCAGCTACAGATTAGCCTATACTAGTATGAGACTGGGTTTCAAGTGCGTGTGTACGCGCGCCAGTACCGAAAGGGTGTCAACAGGGCCCGGCTGCATGTCCGACTTGGCCGCGAAGGACATCCACTGCCCGACCCAGGTCGTCGGCAGCACAAACACTGGGTCACCTGCTTTGAACAAAGGCTCGCCTTCCGCTAAGAGCGCGTCGTGCTTGCGCGTTACGATATTGAACTCGAGCGGTCCATTGTGCATCTTGTCGACCAACTGCGCTCGGATCCTGGGATACAGTATTCAATTTTGAAAATAAAAACCCATCCTAGACTCATGAAACACAAAGATTTATTGTGTAGCTCTTCCGTCCTAGGTGCACGCGGAAGTTCCATTGCACCCGGCTCCAATGAGACTTACATGCCGTAGTGATCATAGTAGTGCCGCCGCAGAAAACCAGTGCGGCGGTCGATCCATCTGCCATGCTTGTCCAATTCATAGATGGGTGGCGGGGAAGATTGCCTCGCCCCCATCCTGAATGAGAATGATGCTAGAAGCCTTTATTCTATCTATCAGTCTATTGTTCAGTGCTCGTGCTCACAACATCAGATTCGCATTGCAGGGCATCATGGTGGAGCAATGCGAAATGCAAAGACGGAAGACGCAAAAAGACACAAAAAAGACACAAAAATTCAAAGGATCGTACAGGGTGGATTTGAGGTCCAGCGTGGAAGAAAATCCAAAGAAATGAATGTGAAATGTGTACGTAAAATGCAAGTATCTCTTCCCTGTACTGCTTCACTTTCTGCGACGTGGTGGAAAAAACGTGGCATCTTCGTCGTGGCATCGTGGCATCGTCGCACATTGCACATTGCTATTTCAAGCAGCACGATAAGCTAGAGCACCAAATTCTTAGCCGATCAAAGCGCTACCTTCGACAGTAGCTGCAAGAGTTCTTTGAACCATTTTCGCAACTTAATTAGGTACTGTAGACCATGCGCTTCACTTTGGAGCATGCCTTCCTCGCGGCCATTGTTCTTGAAGCAGTCCACAGCTTTGCTCTGCTTCCAAGGCCGCATTCTGCTGCCCGCACGGCCGTAGCGCGGCAGTCCCTCGCTGATTTCGAGGAGCGTGCTCGGGAACTGAAATTCGAACCTCCTAGCAGCACCGCAACAACGTCATCGAGCAAGCCTCTTGATGCCTTGGCGGCACCCACGGAGGCGCTGCAGCGCGCGCAGCAAACTTTGGCGGATAAGTGGGCGGAGCTGGCTAGCCAACCCACCTTGGGAGCCGCTGCGTCCAGCAGCAGCGGCAGCAATGTTGTGGGCGCTGGCAGTGAGCCCCTTCACAATGCGTTGCAGGGTTGGGTACACTCGGCAGTGGCGTGGGCGAACGCGGTGCCACCGGCCGTGCCGACAGCCTTGTGCCTCGCAGTGTGCGTGGATGCTTTCTTGCTCAATGGGGCCTTGCGCAACGGGCTCTTCTCTCCGGGGAGTCTCAAAACTTCAGGTGCTACTTCCAAGGGGAAGCTCGGGCAACCGGCGTGGGCTTCGGGCGTTGCGCTGTCTTTAGACGAGCCGGAGCCGAATCCATACACCACGAATGGGCGCTACAATCCCCAGGACGCAGCGGAGTTCTTCGCGCAAAGGCCTGCCATGGTGGCGAGCCGCGCAGCAACCATTGCCACGATCTCGTCGGGATTTGGCCTCTCGCTTCTCATCGACCAGTGGCAGGTGTATGGGGGGGGGTTGTTTGGGTGTGGAAAAGCTTGCAGGCGGGCCCGATGCAAACAGGAACCAAATATTCTGATCCGCACCAATTATTCTAAAACTGTATCTTTGTGGCTTCATCTTCCTTGTTATTCTCGCACTCCACACCCTTCTCTTTTTATACCTACACAGGGTAAATTTGAAGAGCGGCAGCCGGAGCGCGCAGCCCAGCTGGTGGAGTTGCTCACGACTCTAGGCCCCACCTTCATCAAAGTAGGGCAAAGCTTGAGCATTCGAAGCGACTTGCTGCCGCTGCCTTACTTGGAGGCTTTGTCCACGCTGCAAGACCGCGTGCCTGCGTTTGACACCAGTGACGCGAAGGCAATTTTGGCGCGGGAACTGGGGCGGCCTGTGAACGAGGTGAAGAAGCAGCAAGAAGCACATATAGCATCAATTGAGGCAGCCTCTTTATTTTCTTTAGTCGTTGAACTTTAGTGGGCTATATTATTCTAGGAGATTGTTGCTGTTCCTGACTAGGAACAAGTTCACTTCGACCCCCCTGAATTCTCCTTGCTTGTTTCCTTTTGCATGCCGCAGGTCTTTTCGGAGTTCTCGTCGGAGCCTGTCGCGGCTGCCTCACTAGGGCAGGTGTACAAAGCCAAACTTCGCCCGAACACTGCCTTCTCGCCAACCCTAAGCTCGGACGATGGTGACGATGGTAGCACTAGCAGTGGCAACACCGAGGCCTTGGAAGTGGCGGTGAAAGTGCAGCGGCCAGGCATCACCAGTTCCGTGGCATTGGACATGCACCTGATTCGGTCCGCTGGGCCGGTGATCAAAGCCGTGTTTGGCCTGCAGTCCGACGTGGTGGGCACGGTGGACGACTGGGGCTTGGGCTTCGGTGAGTGGCATGCGAGGATGAGAGGGAGGACAGTATCGAAGGATGCTGTCTCGATTTTACTTGATATGATTTCTCTTGCGCGGCACTTCGTGTGTTTACTCCATGTTTCATTTGAGCGTTTGTCTCAATGTCGCAACGCGAAGTCATTGACCGCATCTTTCTTTCCGTCCTAACTATTCTCACGCGTCCTTTCACTTCTCCCTTCTCTCTCTCTCTCTCTCTCCCCCCCTTCGAACCAAGTGGACGAGCTGGACTACACTCGCGAAGCTGCCAACGCGCAGCGCTTCACCGCCAGCCTCGCCAACACCCCCTTGAAGGGGGCGGTGTTCGCGCCGGAGGTAACATCATATACATGTATTTACATGCAAGATGACTGGAGATACTGAGAAGGGTGTTGCTCGAAGGGAAGACTGTCGGCCCTTTAGTTAGGCGTCTTGTTTTAGACTGGAGTCGTCAATAGGCATGACTTCGTGCCCGTGTGGCGGTCTTTCTACGCAATAGGGGAAAATGAACTTCTCTGAGCTCATCTTGAGCCCGAAGTAGAGGCACCACATTCACCCGAACCTATCCTCGAATCTAATTTCAACAGGTGGTGTCCAGTGCCTCGAGCAAGCGCATCCTCACCACGGAATGGGTAGCGGGCGAGCGGCTGGAGCTGAGCTCTTCGGGAGACGTGAACAAGCTCTGCGGCCTGTGCATGAACACCTACTTAACCATGCTCCTCGAAACCGGCATGCTGTGAGTGTCTGAATTTTTGTTTTGTTCATGGTTCTGGTGAGTGGTATACTGAGATGCTCAGTATTCTCTACTATCTCAAACTTCCTTCCCTAATCTTTCTGCCAGTACTTGCACCCCGTGTGTTTCCCTAGTATCCTTAACATTCGTTTGTCACTTCTCATTCTATGTGGACCCCTTATGAGCTTGTATCCGCATCCACCCCCCCCAATACAGGCACTGCGACCCCCACCCTGGCAATTTGTTGCGTACCCCCGACGGGCGGCTGTGCATCTTGGACTGGGGCCTGGTGACCGAAATCGCGCCGAACTTGCAGCTGGACTTCATCACCCACGTGGCCCACCTCACCTCCAAGGATTACGCCAAGGTGTGGATAGGAGAAAGAAGAAGAAGAATCGAGATAACGCCGCATGAGTCTCAGTTTTACACTGCTTCCTGTTTTCTTTGTCGCTCTTAGTCACGAAGAAGTTAATCATTATAGAAATGATATGACTTCCAAGCAAGGAGTCTTAACCGTTTACCATCCCTCGTCTGAAATCCCCTGCGTGCAGGTCCCAGCCGATTTGGTCGCGCTGGGATTCGTGCCCAACGGCAAAGAAGACGCCATTCAACAGACCGAAGCCGTTGAAGTGCTCACGTCCGTCTACTCGCAGTTTGCTGGGGGCGGGGGCGCCGCCAAGATTGACGTGGCCAGCGTCGTGAACTCTTTGTCGGGCTTGTCCGCGACCTACGGCAACTTGTTTCAGCTGCCTCCGTACTTCGCGTACATCGCGCGGGCGTTTGGGGTTCTGGAAGGGATTGGGTTGAGCAACGACCCGAATTACGCCATCGTCAGCGAGTGTTTGCCCTACGTGTCGCAGCGGCTGTTGACGGACCCCAAAGTGGGGGAAGCTCTCGACAACTTCGTGTTTGGGGCGGCGGCCGACGATCCCGACCGCGTGCTGGACGCAGGTGTACCTTTGAATACTTACCACTTCTAGCGCCTCGTTATGGCTCGTATGTTGTCTTCGTTTTTCGCGAGTTTTAGAACATCTTCCTTTTTTTTTATCGTTGCTCGCGCACAGAGCGGCTGGAGCTCATATTCGACGGCGTGACCAGTTACTCCGCCAGCACCGCCGGCCTCAAAGAGGTCACCGACCCAGACGCCGCCACGTCATCAACTTCAACTTCAAGTAGCGGTGCTGCTGCTGCTCTGCCGTCGGAGTTTTCGGCGCTCGCGGACACTTTTGCCGACGTGCTGTTGACTTCGGAGCCGACCCCGGTGCAAACCTTGCTGCTGGACCAACTGGCCAAAGTCACGGCTGCGCTCGGGCGCCAGGCGTTTTCCATGGCCAGGCAGCAGTCTGGCCCTCTGGGTGCGCTCGTCAACGCTCCGATTCCTGGGCTAGGCAGCAGCAGCAGCAGCAGCAGTAGCAGTGCCGGTAACACCCCCAGGTCGCTGCTGGGAGCTCTCGTGGATCCGTTGGGGATGTTCCGAGGCAGCGGCGTGGTGGACATGGACGAGCAAGACCAACGAGCCTTGGCGGCGGCCGCCAAACTGAGCGAGCTCCTTGCGGCTTCCCCCTACGCCGCGCAAGCGCAAAGTTTAACGCCGCAAGACTTGCTGGCGGTGGCGCAGGAGGTGGTGCCGCGGCTATGGGCCCGGCGGCTGGGCGTTGCGCAGGCTTCTGGGCGGTTCGCGGGGGTGTTGCTGGAACAGCAGGCGCGCCGCTTAGAGAAGCGCCGCAACCCAACACCACCAGCTGCTGCCGCCGCCGATACCGTGGCGTCGTCGACGGCTTCAACCACCACTGCCTTTGCAAGGAGCAGTGCGGGAACCAGCACTGTCACTGCTGCCTCTGGAGCTGCTGCCGTGCCCAGACCTCCGCCAATCCAGCAGCCTCCTGCGCCGAGCCCCCGGTTGGAGAAAGCGAGATTACTTCTTGCTGAAAACTAAAAAAAGTGAAATCGCGAATTGATTTTTGTGATGGTATTATAATTTCTCTCCATTTCAAGCTGCATGTACAGAGTACAGCTGTGCAATTCATTTCAGTCTTAATAACACTTCACAATCATGGCAAGCTTAATGCAGTCGACGGGTACCTTCAGTGGGCCCAATCCCGAGCGAACGGATATGCGACTGGGTTCTCCGGTTCTGAAGAATACGCAGAACAGCGAACACGCAGTAACCAAGAAAACCTAGAAGGCAAGTCGGTTTTTTTCAATGCACTGAGGCGCCTTAGGCAAGCTCCGCCTGCACATCGCCTACGGCGATGGAACTTTCAGCACCAAATAGCGGATATCATTAACATTGTCCTTGTTGACTTGTTCTTTGGTTTTCGCTGTTTCGCTCTTTGTTCCTTTGCTGTTTAGTTTTGCCTTTGTCGTAATGCGGTAAGATATGTTTTCCTAGTTGCTTAACGCCACTTGCCTTTTTTTTCTTTTTACAGGATACAGTAGCATTCAACCAATTGCAAGATTACAGGCAGTAACACAGAAATCGCATTTAATCTCTAATAACCCCTGAGCCACACAGGGGTGAGCTATCATTGATTACGGACCATCAGCATTTGGCATGCCGCTATCACAGTGCTTGCTCTGGGCCGTCTGCATGATCTTGCGGAGGAGTGCACCCAAATTTCGTCATTTCGCGTTTGATTGGTAATGAGAGGTAGTGCATCTGAGTCCAAGCCAATAGTGTATTCCCATAGATCAGCCGTAACTTTCCGGCAATCCAGCGAGCGCATCATCTGTGAGCGTGCACTAAAAATACCACTACAACATTGGCTTTTCTGAAGCCAAAGCCATGTTCAAGCAGAAGCTCGCTCGCAAATGGGGCCATGCGATTGCTAGAGGGTGGGCGACTCTTCTTTTAGACCGCTTGAGGGATTTCGTCGTGGCC
>Ga0307982_1000601_pt1 | contig 28271 bp, 16 predicted proteins | sample OrgLakmetagen989_FD_201847 | JGI IMG/M metagenome (GOLD analysis project Ga0307982, IMG submission 201847) | Saline water microbial communities from Organic Lake, Antarctica - #989 | ecosystem: Environmental > Aquatic > Non-marine Saline and Alkaline > Saline | place: Antarctica: Organic Lake...
CCATGGGAGGTCATCTGCAGCCTGCAGGAGCAGGGCCCTGGCGCCCATGCCGTGTTGCTGGCGGGGCGGTATGGGGCTGTGGTGTACCTGGGGGACATTGGTGGGGAGCCCCTAGTCACCTTCACGGTCCCCCCTGCGACCTTCCAAGCGTGGATTGCGGCCAAGCAGGAAAACCCCCCGTCTGAGGACTACGTGGGCGTGATTACCGCAGGCTTGGTTGAAAGTGGTTGGACTCCAGACGCTGCCCGGGCATATGTCACTGCCAAGGCAGCCCCTGCCAGAGCGGCGCTGTCTGCTGCAGGGGGTGTAGGGGTGGGCTGTGACGCTTCTCAGTGGAAGTGGAACGAGTGAGGCATGCCCACATGTTCACTCGCTGTCGCTGGCGCTATCCCTGGGGCTGTGGGCATGCTCTGGTGCGCTGTGTGAGCCCTGCGAAGCCGAGTCTGCTCCGGTGGCAAACTGTAGCTCAGCACCCGCGATCGCCGCTGCGGCGACAAGCTGTGCCGCTTGATGTGCCGGTAATGTGAATGTACGCTTGTCGGTGTTTGGCTGGGCAGCTGCTGCAGCTGCCGATGGCGCAGAAGCTCCAGCGACAGCTGGTGTGAGCTGTGCAAGCGTGCTGGTTGGGAAACTGAACCCTGCGGTTACACTTCCGTATGCCATTGTTGCTCCAATAATATCGTCCATGGACTTGGCGTCCCCTGACAGGTACAAATCTCGCAGCCGCTCCGCCAAAGGTGGCGGCCTCGTTTCGCTTTGAAATGAGCGCTTGTCTGCCAGCCAGCGGCGTGCTGTGGCAGAGAGAAGTGCATCCGTGCTACGTAGCGCCGACCAGATAAGAATTTGACGGTGTTGCTCCATTTCCGGAGCTATGTCCTCGATTGCTTCATCCACAAAGTTTGCCAGGTGCTTCTGCACTGCTGTAGCTGGTGACATTTCCTGGCCGTTGCCTGTTGGCTGCGTTGCTTCCATATTGAGTGCATGTCGCATCACCACGCATAAACGGCAAGTAAAGCGCGTGTTTGTAGCCGTTTGCAATTTGCGCCGTCGTGCGTGCCTCTTGATAGTCCTCGCCGTGCGAAGCCCTGTTGCGGGGCCATGCATCTCAGGACAGACTTTGGAAAGCCAAACGACCCTTAACGAGTTATTTGAGGGTAAATTTCGACCGATGCTATGTACAAAGACTAAGAGTGCAGCCTAGGGCCCATCAATGTCAACAGGAGCTTGTTTGTGCTGTTCATCTTTCGTTGCTTGTTTTTCCTGCGGAAATTGCAAAGAAAATCCTGCTTGTCCTCGCGAACACGTCTTCAGCACTCAAGTTCAGTTGAGAAACGATGGTGCGCACCGGCAAGACCAAAAAGGTCAACACAGACTTCAAGCACCGCAAGGCAAAGGTTGGCGGACGCAAGTTGGCTCCTGTGAACAGCACTAAAACAGACTTCCAATTTGCCACTCTTCGCTTGGCAAAAGTTGATGAGGCTGGCGACCTGCTGCAAGGCAGCAGCTCGCTGCCCACATCTGTGGCGAACATTTCCTTTTCCCAGTGCATGAGCAACGCGAAGCACTACAACACCAATGTTCGACGCGGCGCGTTGCAGCAGCTGGTGATGCTGTTTCGGCACTCAACTGCTTCACTCCGCATGGCGCTGTCGGACGTGATCACCATGCTTGGGGCACGCTTGATGGATGTTGAAGGGCCCATCCGCTCTGCTGCCCTGGACTGCCTCCTGGTCGTCCTGCGTGCTACCCCCCCCTCCGCAGTTGCGGCGCACATGCCCGTGCTGGTGGCCCACATTGCCTCCGGACTCACCAAGCTGCACGCAGCACAGCGCCTGGACACCCTGGCGGCGCTGTTGGCGCTGCTGGCCGCTGCGCCGCAGCTGCTACCCCCCCACGCAGCGCATCTAGCCCCCCTCCTGGCTCAGCAGCTCACCGCTGAGAGCACCACTGTCATTGTGAGCTCCCACGTGGCTGGTTTCACACCAGCCGAGCTGGCTCTGGCCACAGATGCGCTGAATGCGGCTGCATCCGCCAACAGCACTGCCCCGGAGCGCACAGGCAAGGGCCCCCTGGGCGGCATTAAGCGCCCCCGCCCAATGAGCGCCAAGGAGGCAAAGGACGCAAAGGACGCCGCAGCAGCGCTCAAGAGGGCACGGGCGGCTGCAGGCACCCCCCTCATCAAGGATGGGGATGATATGGGGGATGAGGGGGGCTACGGCGCCGCTTCAGGGGGGGCTGTGCTCACGGCGCGCTCCCGTGGAAAACTGACTTCCATCGAGAGTCGCTTGGCATTCGGCGTTGCACTGCTGCAGCTGCTGAAGGTGTGTTTGAAACACAAGAAGGCCACTGCACACGCAGAGCAGACTGACACTGACAAGGCCGTTCCTCCCCTGGTGGATGTGGCAGAGCCCCTCCTGGTGGTTTCAGCCGGAACACACGACGGAACACACACTGACAAGCACCTTGAGGAGCGTCAGGGGGCTTTCAGCACGCTGCACACCCCCCCCTTTGCGCAGTCCAAGGATGGACTGGACCTCACTGGGGGCCCAGCAGCCTCAAGCTTTGGGTTGGGAACACAAATCCTGCGCAGCACAGCCACTGGTCGTATCGCCGGTTTGACCACCAAGGATGTGCAAAAGGCGGTCAAGGGGCTTATCCGCATGTGGAAGCAGTGTGCGACGTACGGCTCGAAGGGGGGCAAGGGGGGCAACCCCAGTGCAAGAGGCGACATCATTGCCCGTGCGCTAGGCTCTGTGTCAGGCCCAACCGTCAACCTGCTCCCCACTGGCCTGCACCGCTGTGTGCTTGTGGCGGAGTGCCTTCGCCACCTCATGGCTGCCTGTCCTGAGGCCAGCTCCCACGAGGAGGGGGGGGTGTATACCCCCCCCGACGCCCAGTGGGTGGCGGCACATGGCATTCCCCAGTCCGATGGAACAGTGAAGCAGCCAACAGCAGACGCCGCCAAGAAGGCGGAGGAGGAGGCACCTACAGCTGCTGCAGCCGCCACTGCCGCTGTGGTCTCCACTGCCTCCTCCTTGCACGCTGATCCCCTGGAGGGCCTGCTTCCCTCTGCGACAGAGCTGCTACAGACACCTGCCAGCGCCCTTGGGGGGGGGGGCGAGGGGGGTCCCTCCGCCCCAGGGGGGTCCCTTCCCTCCTGGGCCAGCCCCCAGGCCCTTGGCTTAGCTCTGCCGGAGGTGCGTGCGGGTCTGCTCAAGTCCATTGTGGCGACACTAGGAGGCGTGTTCCCAGTGCAAGCGAACAGCGGGGCCCACAGCGGTGCTGGGGAGACAGCCCCCCTTGATGTGGATAGCACGGAGGGGGGTGAGGATGAGACTCACTCCCCCATTGTCGCACTGGTGGGGCGATTGAATGTCGCTGTGTCGCGCTGCCTCCTTGTGCTGTCGCCCCCCGCCGGGCTGCATGACACACTGGCGCAGGCGGTGCCGCCACACCCGTCCTCCGTTGCACGCTGGGACGAGCTGTCCGCCGTGGCGTTTGTCATGGGGGTGGATGTGACGCCAGATGCCCTGGAGCATGCCGCCAGCATGGGCGGTGCCGTGGACACTGTCACTGCTGCTTCCCTGCTGGGGGTGCGGCTGGCGTCTCGCCACAACAAGTCACTGGCTGCGCTGCGGAATGAAGCAGACAACCGCGCTCACGCCGTGACCACCTGGTGCGCCCGTCGCCTGGATCGCATTCGCACAGCCGTTAAGGAGCGGTACGGCTGGTGGCACCCACTTGTGGGATGGGTCCTGGGGACCCTTCGTGCAGTTGCTGGGGCCCCTGCAAATGAAGATGCCACCGCGGAAGAGGAGGTTGCTGCCCGTGCTTGGGGGGTGCAAGGGGGGTCAACTAGCGAAGTGGAAGCCAAAGCCTTCAACGCATGCGTGGCTAGGGGTGTCAAGGGGGGCTCGCTCGGATACCCCACCCTACCTGGCGGAGATGCCTTGTTGCGCTGTGTGGCCGCTGTGCTTCCTTCCGTGGACGCCACCACCCGGGGAGAAATGCTTGGTCACCTGTGCAACATCTTCGCAGGTGCTGCCCCGCGCAGCGGCGTGCGTGCAGGGGTGCTGGCGCTGCTGGCTGACCGGGCAGCGGAGCACAGTTGGCTGCTGCCACACCTGGCCCCGTCAGCCCCCCGCGACCTGTGGTCCCTTCGATCGGCTTTGGCAGCAGGGGAGCCGGCTGCACTGGCTACAGCCACACAGCTGTGTCACATCCTGTGGCGGTGGAGCATTTCACTGCCAGCCAGGGGACCGACTGGCGAAGCTGCTCAGCTTGTGTGCGCCCAGAGCACCCCCCTGTTTGCCACACTCAAGGGGGGTGCAGGGGGGGTGAAACAGCCCTTCCTCGGGCCGGTTATGCACATGGAGGCAGCGGGTGTGCGCCATTTACTGGCTGCACTGATTCAGCTTGTGGGCGCCAGTGAGGCCCCCCATGCACCCCCCAAGCTGCTGCGGGGGCTTGCATGGGCTGCACGGCACCCTGCTTGCCCCCAGTGGCTGCACACAGAGCTGGTGCACTGTGTGCATACACTAGCTGGTGCATCGGGGGCGCAGCTTGGCGCAGCCTCCAAATTGCTGCTTACCGGTCAATTGGTGAGCAGCGAGGAGGCAGCCACAGCAGACTTGGGGCCCCTCCTTGCATATGCAGGGGGGGCTGCAGCTAGTCCAGAAGCTGCCGTATGGGAGTGGGTTGCCCCCCCCTGCACCCAACTCATGCTGAAGTCCGCCCTGTCCCCCCACCAAGCCCCCCCCTCACAATGGCGGGAGCTGGTGGACGGGACCGTGGAGGCGGTCGCACAGTGGGTGGGACAGGTGCACTCTGTGGCGCCGCACGTGGCCACTGCCCTCAAGGCGTGCCTCCCAGTGCTGCTGGGTGCGGGGGCAACTGCCCTCCTCCCTGCCTCCCCACTGCCGGCGGCGTATGTGGCGACAGACTTCGCCCCGGCGCTGTGCGACCTGCTGGCGGGGACCACCCCCCCTGCCGTGGGGGGCATGCCTGCGTCCCACAGCGCCCTGGCCACCGGTGCCTCGCAGGCTGCCGCTGCGCTGTGGCGAGGGCGGTCCTGGGCGGTAAAGGCTGTGCTGCAGCACCTGCAGCTGGAGGTGGGGGCCGGGCGGGCGCCTGACTGCCTGCCGGCGTGCGCTGGCCTGGTGCACAGGTCGGCTGCAGCCGCCGCTGCTCGAGGAGAAGACAGCGTCGAGTGGGGCATCTGGATGGAGGGGGGCGTGCTTGCGGCCCTGCGCAGCCTCAATGGGGTCATGGGGGGGGTGACGGCTGGTCTGCCAGGGGCCTCCCAGGCTCAGATTGGGCAAATTGCTGCACAGCTGTCTGCTGCCCAGCGGGTGCTCGAGGATGCATGAGACATGCCGAATGTATTCATTGTGCAAGATGGGCTTCACCCACACACAATGGCCTCTTGTGCTTCCGTCACACAGCAAACAACGGTCGCTGACCGGAGTTTCAACCTTCTGAGAATATGTGGGCTATGCATTACGGGGGAATATCAGGTACCGATCGCGCAACAGGCAAGGGATTGTTGCCTGGGGTCCCGCGTCAGCTGCCCCGCCGTGCGTTGCGTAACTGCCTGTGGAACTCCTCACGCCAATGCACGGACTCGTGAGCAGTGCCTCTGAAATCACCCAAGTAGCATGTGGAGGTTGTGAACGCCCCCGGCTTTTTGGCCCCACGCATTGCCATACACATGTGCCTGCAGCATGGGCACGGAGTGACGGCACACATTGATTAGAATCCAGTTGAGCAGCACTTACGATGCTTCACACATGACAGCCACACCTGCGGCACCCACATTATCCATGATACATTCGGCAATTTGCCGTGTCAGCCTTTCCTGCGCGTGCCAAGCAGACGAGTGCATAAGATCCAGCTGGGAAGCTTCACGGCGAAGATGATTCTTCGCCGAAGCGAAGCAGCAACATTTCATAGCACCCACCTGTACCTGAAGCCGCTTGGAGAAGATGTCCGTTATTCTGGCAAGTTTTGAAAGGCCTACTACCTTGCCTGTGGGAATGTATCCGATGTGCACCTGCAAAACGAAGCACACACTTCTGCTACGTCAGCTGCACTTATTTTCCGCAATGTGCCGATCGTACCTTGCCGAAGAAGGGCAGCATGTGATGCTCACACTGACTCGAAAAATCAATGTCCTGTACTACAACTAAGTCGGGGCTGTGTACGCTGAACAATGCGCTGCGAAGCACGGCTCCCGCATCAACCCCGTATCCACTGGTCATCTCCAGCAGTGCACGAGCCACGCGCCGCGGTGTCTTGAGCAAGCCTTCCCGGCATGTATCCTCCCCGAGGCCTTCGATCAGCATCTTTGCAGCATTGCTCATTGTTTCAAGGCGTTCCTCACGTTGAGCTTCCGTGTCTCTGGATGGCAGCCTCAAGGCACTCTCTCCAGCTTTGCTTGCCTGGCACGCTGCGGCAGCATCTTGGCCTGTCGATACAGCGCTGGCACTGCTGCCTTCGGCGCTTGAAAGCAATACGTTACATGCTCCTGCCGAGTTCGATTCTGGTACAGTCTGTTGTTCTGCAATGATACAATAAGGCATTTTTCCAAGGCATCCTTCCGTTACGGCTGCTGGCGTTCCTCACCAGTCTTGGCCGCTGCCATGGCCGCTCAGCCTGGCTGGGGGTCGGCGAACGTGTATGAATATAAGCACCCTATTTCTCACATGCAGTTTTGGCGTTTGTTGCACACAGGCGTGGTGGCACAGGGGCAGGCCTATCCGTCAAGAGTCGTGCAGCCCCCCTGCACTTGGAGCTGGGCCTTACCCTGCCGCGTCACTAGCACAAGACAAAATTTCCATCATATACACTGACGGCGATGTTTGGTTGTGCTTTTGGCCCTTACATTGCCCAACTCACAGTGCTCGCCAGCCCCAGGCTGTCGGGCCAGGCGGTGTGCTGCCCCCATGCACTGCTGCCTGTGGCGCTGCAGGGGCTGTGCCCATCGCCACGGGGGCGCTTGGTGCCGCGGGCAGGCTTTGGGTCGGGGGGGGCTGTTGGGAAGAGGGGCCCTGGATCAGCGTATCCAGCTCATCGACGCCCTGGACCAGCGCATCCAGCTCATCGGCTGGCCAGCAATCACTGCGCGACACCCAGCTGGGTATGGAGTATTCGTTCATTCAAAAGATATCAAGTCACGGAATAAAGAGGCAATAACTGCCTCAGAAAGGCAGTGAGAAAGCCACACAGCCCCCCGCACATTGCGTAGGGCTGCATGGACAGACAAGTACACAGCAGCGACAAGCCACGCGGCTGTACAGTGCAAGGATGCTAAGATGTATCCCCGAATGCACAGACAAGTCGTGGCGGTCGTTGCTGCCTGATGGTGGCGCGCCCTCGTGGGAGGGGCGCTCTTGGCCACATGCCGCGGCGCCCCGCAGGGCACCTAGCAATCTGCCAGGGGGGGACGGGGTGCATACACAGCTGGCAGTAGAGCTGGGTGACACCACACTCTCAGGTGCCAAGCTTGGCGAGAGTTGCAAATTCGAGACCGCAGACCCCAAGCCCAATGGGAACGATTCAAAGAACCGGGCATTTCCGAGCAAGGTCTTGGGGTCGGGGGATGTGATCACACATCCACGCCCTGCGTGTAGCGCGTATCGGGCAGAGAAGCCCCACGGGCACGCTTTCCGTCTTGTCCTGCTATTGTGTGCACAGCCTCACGAGGCCGCTTCGTCCCCCCCACTGCTTCGGGAGCGGAGTTGGGGCCACTTGGCTCATCGGTGTAATTGTGATCATCACCGAAGTCCTTCAAGTAGTCTTCATCCAAAGATTCCATCTCGCCGGAAGCCCCCTCCGACACAAGGTTGTCTAATACCAGGAAAGAGACACTGTCGGCAGTGCCCCCACTCCCGACAGGCATCAATGCAGGGCCGGGTAGGGTCAGCTGAGACCCTGCTACGCTGCCCTCGACAGCCGAAGCAACTGGCACTGATTCAGTTGCCACCATACTGATGTTCACAGCGGCCTCCGCTTTGTTGTACACATTCAGCTGGTCCAGGGCGCCGGCTGGGTGCGCCCCGGAGTTGAAGCGGGCAAGGGCACCGCTCCAGTCAGCACCTTTCGTGCTGGATTTGACGGCGAAGGGCACAGACACACCTTGGCAGTGGGTGTGACCCTGAGCCCGCAGCACACCTGGCGCCGGCAGGGTCACAGCAAAGCGCTGCATCAGCTTGCGGCCGTCAGACCCGCTGAGCGACTTTGGCAGGGCATGCACGTTCACCAGCCACAACAAGCTCCCCCGCTGCAGCCGTGGCACGACAGCGCCGTCTGCATTAACCTGCTCGGCGTTCAGCTATTGCGCAATGCTGGCGCGCAGCTCGGCGCTGGGGACAGCTCCATCTGGGCTGCACATGTCCAGCTCCAAACACCCACTTTGCGTCAGCTCTACAGCGTGTACAATCCACACACCCTTATTCAATCGGGCGCCCTCCACGTCAAAGTCACCACATGGGCGCACCAGGGCGGGCGAGAAGCTCACCAGCTTCGCAAGGGAGGGCCGCTGCTCAAGGCGGTAAATTGGCGTGGTGGCTGCATCTTGGCCGAGTATGAGCCACAGTACGAAGTAGTGCTGGCTCAGCGCAGTGCGCAGTTGCTCCACGGTCTGCCCATCACTTGGTACACGCAAGAGTGGCATGCTTTCATATGTCCTCTGAGCTTCGGGATATCCTGCCGTCTTGTAATCGCGTAGCATTGTTGTTTGTTGACATGCGCAGCAGCTTTGCGCATACTCACAGTATGAATGCAATAATGAAATTAAATATTGAAATTAATCTTGCCACAGTCGCGGTGAGTATTCACTGCTTGACTGCACGAGAATGGGTGCAGGGGGCAAAGACACCCTCGCCACATGTGTCATGTGCACTGCAGTTCGTCGCGGTAGCACACTGTGTGAGCTGTTGGGATGGAGCAGCACGAATACTTGGCTTCCGAAAAGCAATCGAATTCATCAAGTAGATGACCCCTGCTGCAGGTTGGATCACCCATGCCACATTGCCCAGACAATGGACTCAGGGCGCATTCTCCGAGCACACATGTCTCGAGGTTGCCAGGTGCTGCATCCCTCATGTGCCTCACAGCAGTTTCGTTTGAGCAGTCAAGCCTACAGCCAGCTCGCGCTGCAAGTGCATCATACATTCAAGCTAGGTGAACAGACCCGCAGGAAAGCTGAGGGGGTACCGCCCACCACGCCAGCCCTCGCGTCAGCCCAGGTGAAGCTCCCCTCGCCACCTGCTGCAGGCAAGCTGCCGGCAGAACCTATGCCTGGCAGCACATCCGGCACATCCAGCGCAGCAGCAGACACATCCCGGGACATGCCCACAGCTGCGGGCAGGGGCAAGCGGATGCTCAGGGCAGGGGGGGCTCGCAGGGACAGCACTGCACACGGCAGCGCCACTGGGGGCTCCTGCAGCATCTCCCACTGTGCGTCTGCTGAGCGGGGGCGCTTGGGGCTGCACTCCCCATGCCCTGCTGCAGGTAAGCTGGCTGGCGACGCGCAGTCGCATGCAGCGCCGGCAGCTGGCTCCTCGGCACTGCTGCCTGTGGCGCTGCAGGGGCTGTGCCCATCGCCACGAGGGCGCTTGGTGCCGCGGGCAGGCTTTGGGTCGGGGGGGGCTGTTGGGAAGAGGGCGCCCTGGATCAGCGTATCCAGCTCATCGGCTGGTGCTGCGTACGGAATCTTAGATGGAGGGGGGCGTGTGCGCTTTGGAGGCGCGCGCTTGGAGCTGCACTGAGGTTGCTTCGAACCGATGTGAAATGGGTTTGTTGGCACAACCTCAAAACGGGGTCCAACACCAAGCACGAAGACCAACTTGAAAGGAAAATCAGAGTGGCTGCTAGAGACAGGCAAATGCTTTCGGTGGATCTGCAAGGTAACACGTGACAACATGTACTAAGCTTGTCCAAGCAGTGGTGAGAATTTTCTCGCCAGCTCACACCTGACGAAGCGCAAGATTTCAGCAAACTTACAGAGACAAGGAGCTTGCGCGAAGCAACGTCCAAGCTGAAAGCAAACATTTCCTGGGACAGCTTCAGCACTTGCAAAGCTCCATTCTTGAAGACCTCCACAGCCTGGCCATCGAAGCGACGAATTGAAACGCTTACTGCATGGCTCAGCTCGGATATGGCAGAAAGAGTGTTGAACATGAAATCGCTGAGAGTAATATCCATCTGTAGCAGAATTGTGGGTGATGAGCAAATAATGGTGCACAGAGCTTTGGCGACGCTGCAGAGCCGGTTCTTTGGCGGTTCCTCCAAATTCCGCACATGCCCATCTTGGGCGAAATTCTAGGACTTACCTCAAAAAGAGAAGAGGAATCCTGTTGCCCATTCACAATATATGTCTGGTACAGAATAGGTGGGAGGTTGTGGGTGACACAGCTAGCGGCGGGGGCCGCTGCATGGACTGTTGTGGAAGAATCCATAGCTGGTGAAATTTTAAGAGCAGAGAGACTACTACAATTGGGTTTTGGACCCGAGGGTTGACTGATAGAATGACATGGTAAACAAGCGACGACTAATCGTGCTGTGACCTGAGCCTTTTGCTACAAAATCATGACGGAAACGAGGAGTGCACGGAGGCAAATTTAGACGCACATGGTGTCTAAATTAGCTCACGTACACAACAACGAAACACACACAATGGATAGCAATCACATCGTGGTCATGAAAAAAGTATATATTTTTGAATTGACAGGACTCCTCCATCAGACGGACTAAGTTTGCCTTGGGAAAGGCGTGGGGGGTACAGCCCAGGCGGATGACCCCCCTCAATGGAAACCAACGCACTCCTCCCTCTCAAGTGTGCCGAGCGCTTGTTTCATTTTTCACAGGTCTGCTAAGGCTGTTCAACCTCCTGGCACCACGCTCCCTTCTCGTACTGGTGCGGCACAGGGGATTCAGTGTCCAAACTCACTGGCCTCTGTTGCAGGGTGCCCACACACTTGCTGGACATACAAACCTATGAAAATTCACAGGGTATACTGACCAACCAACTGTAAGGGGGGGCAGCTGCACAACAGCTGGCCGAGGTTCACGTTGCGTGGCGACAAGCTTGCGCTCCTGGGCAACGGCAAGATACGCCAAGTCGCCAAGCGGGTCAGCTGTGGAAACCTGCTCCATGCTGACTGTGCCTGTGCAATGGGAGCCACCCATCAGATTTATATGGTGGCATGAGCTGAGGGCATGGCTGCCGCAGCGCCTGGGAACCCACCGTAGGAGTCAGGACGTGGCTTGGGGGGTCTACCCAGGAGCCCCTCTTGCAGCCAACGCCACACTGCCACTTCCCTCAGCTGAAGGTTTCAACGAGCTATCTCGGAACACAAGCGTGGCGTTCTGGTTTGCCGCCTTCACCACTTCCACTGCAGTGCACCCGCGCAGGTCGGCAATGGCAGCAGCCGTCACGAGCACGTCCTCGGGGCAGCTGTGGTGCTGCATAGCAGGCAATGCCCCGGTGGAAGCAGCACAGCAGGATGTTGTTGCGGTTTCCTCGCTGCTGCCCCCCCCCTGTCCCCCCCACAGGGGTTGGTCGGGGCAATCACTCTCCAGGAGCAGCCTGTGCAGGGGCACGTGCACCGCTGCGGCCCGCACTGCCTTGAAGGCGGGATTGCTCACACTGCCGGAAATGGAGAAGTATGCCCCCAGTCGCTGCAGTCGCCGTGTCACCTCGCTGCTGCCTGAGAATGAGTGACACACAATAGGCACCCCCAGGGGGAATTCAGTGCCTGCCATGACCGTTGCGCCTTCAGCCGCCGCCGCTGCTGCCTGCAGCTCGTCCGCCAGTGCCCCAAATGCCTTCACACAGTGCACTGTGACACTGCGCTGCAGGCCCTGGGCAAGGGCCAGGTGCAGGGAGAGCAGCTGCCGTTGCACCCCCAAAGTGCCCAAGGTGCCACAGCCCGCCCCGGGCTTGTGCAGACCTGTCTCTCCCACGTGCGCATTTGGGGCCTGTAGGAGCAGCTGCTGCAGCTGCAGGAGCCAGTCAGGGGTGCAGGATGGAGGCTCAAGCTGGGAAGCGCGTGACGGGCTTGCACTGGCTGCAGCAAGGGTGGCTGGTGGTGAGCAGCCTCGAAGCCACTCCAAAAGACTCAAATGGTCTGCTTCTGGTATCTCCTTGCCGTACTGTGCGCCGTGCATGGGGTGTAGGCCGAAATGTGGCACAACACAATCAGGGTACAGCACTGCAGCTGAAACCACATGGGGCCAATCACGTGGAGATGTGCCATTTATACACATGTGATCCACCCCTGCAGCTACTGAGCATGAAATAACACTCTCTATTCCATCTGGATGCAAGTGTGCATGGTTGTGCGCATCCCAAGCTCCTGCTTCGCGGCAGTCAGGCAAGATGCCAGACGACAATTCTTTGCCTCTTGCCCCGTGGGTTTTTACTCTGCCTAATTCAGCCATGCGCGAGCGGTGGACAAATGACTGGGCAAAAATGCAAAGTAATTTGCGATGACTCATGTGAAGGCCGCAAATCAAAGGCGTAGGAACACTGCACAAGCACTGCGCGTGCTTGCAGCAGACTGTGGCAGACTGACCGAAGTGAAGCAGCCGGTGCTGTTGAGAGCACAGAACTGGCACACAGCACTTCGCATCTAGCATTATTTGATTAATGATTTGATCTTTGGCGCTCTATCTGGGGCGGGCATAGCACAATTTGAAGTCCCCCAGGAAGTCGTGAACGGGGGCATGGCCCTCGGCTCCAACCAAAGCACACAAGAATCAAGAATCAAGAATCAAGAATCAAGAATAGAATTTGCGCGTCAAACTTCGATAAATGTGCGAGGGTGCCAGATGTATGCACTGCCCTGGCCGTTTGACTAGTAAGACAGCCTCACTTTCCGCTTGCGCCTGGTCGCAGGCCAAGCACTGCCCGAAGGTGCACTCGAGGAAGCCCACCCCCACGCAGCCAGGCATCCGCAGCCCTCCCCCTGCCGCCTGTGCGCTCCCGGCTAGCCCTACCGGCCAGCCGTTTGCGTTGAGCAAGAGCCACCCCCCCTGCACCCCCTGCAGCCATCGCGGCCGCAACGCTTGATCCGCTGCCGGCACCCAGCGATACCCCTGCAGCCTCCACACGCCATGCTGCCATGCTTGCAGCTGCTCCCCGCCCATGTTCACTTGTGGAGCCGCTGTGCCCCCCCCGGAGGTAGGCCGGCAGTGCTGTATGGGACAGCGCCGCCCTGGCCAGCAATGCATCCCTTGATGCCCCAGCGCCAGCGCCTTTCCTAAATGCCGTGCTCAAGAGCTGCCGCCCATGCACATGCTGAGAGCTGCGGGCCAGCTGTCCCTCGCTGCTGGCCCGCGACATTTGCAGTTGAGGAGGGGCACTCAACCCCAACCCAGCTTCCCCGCTGAAGGGGGGGCTGTCTCGCACATCACGCGTTGTTGAGCCACCTGCAGACGGGCTTCTGTGCTGCTGACTGATAGGTGAAGATGGGGAATCATTTAGCCCCCCCACAGGCCCCCACCCCTCCAGCTCATCCTTGGTCAGTCCCACGGCGGCCGAGGCCGACTTCCCAAGCATCAAATGCCCCAGGCCGCCTGGTGTTGCCCCTGCCACCGCTGCCACGCCCCCGTCCCCAAACACCGCCCCGCCAGCCTCTGCCCACTTACGGACCTGCAGGCGAGCTGCATCCCCCAGTTGAGCTGGGGCGGCTTGGGCCGCTGCCACTCGCGCGGCTGCCCCCCTAATACCCCTTGCCAGGGAGGTGTCCCCAGCCACTCCGGTCGCACTCACGGTGCCCCCATCCAGTGCGCGAAGGAGCACATTGGCTGAAGAGGTCGCATTGGTGCCGCCTTTGGACCCCCCCCTCCTGCCTCGAGCACCCCCCCCTGTTCGCCTGCGGCGGTGGCGGCGGCGGGGAGGGGGCTGCTCGCCACCCTCCCCAAACACACCCAGCGCAGCATTCGATCCCGGGGAACACACCAAAGACGGCAGTCGCGTCTTGGGTTCACCGGTGTTTGGCCCAGTGTTTGATTCCGCACCCAGCTGTGCGGCCTCCGCGGCAGCCTCCTCTGCCGCCTGCACCCTTCCCTGGTGGGTACGGCGCAGCCAAGCGTCGTCACGCGTCAAGCTCTCACTGCCTAGCTGGCTCTCATGCACCCCCCCCACATGCTCGCCTATGTGAAAGGGGGTGGCATCAATGCCCCCTTGTGTGCTTGATTGACCAGGGGCTTCCATGAACACAGTCTTGCCCCCCCCACCTTCAGCCGTGCCCAAGTCCTCAGCCATGCGCACTCGCCGAGCAGCACTGGGGTCTTCACCCTCATCAGTGAGATGCTCAGGTAGCACTGCTCGACGGATGGCAGCTGAGCCAGTACCCCCCCCTGCAGGAGCATACACTGCACTTTGAGGCTGCACACTATCGTGCATGGCCAGTGTTACGCCACCCCGGTGTCGAGCCCCCCCTGCAAGGGCTTGAACCCCCTCCAGGGAGGGACCGAACACACCAGTGGCAGCCGCCACCCCCTGCTTGTTTGGGTCCCCCCCCATCTGCCCATGTAGCTGCTGCATGCGGCGCTGCTGAGCCTGGGCACGGCGGGCCTGGGCGGGAGTGGGCCCATCGCCGCTCCGCAGGGTGGATGGGAGCCCTAGTTTCGACTGTGCCTGCTGGCGCATGCTGCGGAGGTGGGGCGCCACCAGGTCATGGCGCACCCTGCCCCCTGACAAGGCCTGCTTTGCTGATTCTTCCTCGGCGGTGGCACGGGCAGCCACTGCCGCAGCAACCCCCCTTGACTTGGCAGTGCTGCGCCCAGCCACAGGCGGTGCCATGTACAAATGCCGAGGCACCATGGCTTTGGGCTGGATGGAGCTGCGCAGCTCTACAGATGCAGCCAAACGCGCATTGTATGCTAGACGCCAGGCGACCCCCCCCTCTGCATCGACCCCCCCTTGCACAAGCTTGGCCAACGAGGTCACGTCTTTCGAGGGGGTATGGCTTGGCGATGCAGCTCCTTTGTTGCGTCGCATGCGGCGCCTTCCTTTGCGCTGCCTCCGCACCCCAGCGGCTGACGTGACAGCCGAGGCGACGGCCGAGCTCTGTGCTTGAGCTTGTCGCAGAAGGCGACGCACCAAGGCACCCGGCCGGTAGACGCCCTCGTCCAAAGGACTACCTAGCAAAGCATCCAGAGCACGCACTTCGGGGGTGGCTGCGGCGCCGCTTTGGCCCCCCCCACCAACCCCTGAGATGGCCATGGCCATATCATCTGCAGCCTCAGCAGCTGTCGACACAGCCCCCAAGCCGCGCCCGCCGCGCCGCGCGCTCCCTGCAGTATGCAGGCGCCCACTCATTGCGCCTATTCGGCGCCGCCCGGCAAAGTCCATTTTCCGCACCGCCTCTCCGTATGCACCCGTGATGAGCCAGCGGGCAGACTTGGCTCGAGCTACAAACTCCCGCGAGACATCCCGGCGAAGCTGCTGGTCGCGCTTCGAAGATGTCGAGGCCACAGACACACCCAGCGCTGCCAAGTGCTGCAGCATTACGTCTTCTCCTGTCTGCGCCTTCACCTGGGGAGCCTCAGTTTTGTGCTCGTCTGCAGTGTTACTTGCAGCCAGCACCGACCCGTCTGCCATATCAAAACGCACAGTTACAGCAGGCTGCTGGCCATTGAGGTCTGAGCTTGACTCTTGCTTTGCACGAGCTCTGGCCACTTCCCTGCTGTGATAGGTCCCCCCAAACACCCCATCCTTGACTGGAATCACAGCCTCCAGCCACGGGAACAAATGTGCGACTTGTCGGAACAGCGAAGCGCACTTGTGTGGAAGCTCTTGCATGACAGCACTTAATGCCAGCGTGCTGTCTGCATTGCGAAACTTTGTGTCAAGCACGAAGTCTCGCACCTGAAATCGCAGATACACGTCACGCAAAACAAGGTCACGCAGCAGGACAGCCGGCAACAAAACACCCCCCAGAGCTGCTGCAGGCAAGGACGCTTTGGCCATAGCTCGTGCCATATTTACCTCATTTGAGAACACTTGTGCTTTGTTGGCTTTCCTGCGTGCACAGTTGAAGTGCCGAAACAGAGAACGCATTTCCTGAGCGTACAAGTTGCGCACGCGAGTTTGGTATGCTTCCCGCTCAGCTGGCCGCAGGCCTTGCAGCATGACACGAACCCGGCGTGGCACAGTGGATGGGAAACGCAATCGCGTGACCCCCCCTGATTCATCGTCGTGGTGGCTCTCCTCGCTGAGCCTGTCACCCCCTGCAGTCACACTGCGGGTGTCCCCCGAAGCAACAGACTCTGCATCCTTCGTGTGGGCAGCCGGCCCCATGAAATCCTCATCTGGCACCAAGTCTGTCACAGACCTGGACATGGTGACCGACTGCGATTGGTGGACAGGGCCAAAGGGGGGGGGGGCAGTACGGGCATGCCCCCCCTTGACAGCTGTTGCCACCGGTACAGCGCCATCCAAAGCAGTGTTGTGCTGCATTCCCCGCACATTCACACCAGCGCGCCGAAGGACACGCAACGTGTCCTCGTGTTTGTGTTCCTCGTTCTCCAGTGTTCCGATTTGGCCCTCTCCGAACCAGTCGAGGGTTTCCAAGTCCTGCTGCATCATGACCAAAAAGTGCCGACGAAACTCCGCAGTTGGCCCATCCCGGTGCTGTTGCTGGCCTGCTCGGGCCAGCACAGCTGCTGCTCGCGCCAGCGCCACGTGACGCAGCGCAAGTTCAGAAGGACTTCGCTCGACAGCCGGGGTGTCCCCTGCAAGCGAGTCAAGGGGGGCTCCATCAAACATAGGTACCTCATCATCATCTTCTTCATCACCATCGCTGTCTGCAGGTGCTGTGTGCTGCTTCTCCTGGGGCTGCAGCCCCACCACCCACAGCACATCTGCGTCCAGCGTTTGAGCCAGCTGGGCGCGATCCGCCTCCTGCAATGTCGAACGCACCCGAGACAAGCGCTGGCGCAGCTGGTCAAGGTCCTCCAAGGCATGCATACCGCGGCGATCCATCAGTTGTGACATGGGCAGGACCCGCGGGGCCAGCTCCTTCAGCATGCGAGCCTCAGCCACGTTGGCGACTCCAGACGTGGGGGGCAGGGACAACCCCGTGATTCGGCGCAGACGGTCCACAGAAAGTTGAGAAGGGTATGACGAAGAAGTGTGTGAAGCTTGAGTTGTGCGAGTGGCCGACCGGATGTCTACCCTTCCAGTAGAGTGGCTGGGTCCCATCGAGGTCGCCGCGACGCCAGTGTGTGCCGAATCGCTGTGGGCCACGTTCACCCAGTCGTCCACAGAAGCTGCATCGCTATCAGCGTCCTGCAGAACATGCTCATAATCGAATCCGTTTGCCTTGAGTTCTGCCCAGCGCTGCCAGAATTGCAGCGGTACGTGCTGCATGGCGGAGCAAGTCGATCGTTGCTGGCAAATTCTTCCCGCCCTGCATTTGTCCCGTCACCATCAAAATGTGGGCGTGCCGAGCGGAAAGTAGCTGATGACTTCAGATAACAGTGCTGTATAATTGCAGCTGAACTGGCTCTGAATGGGAGTGAATTTGTTGCCCAGTGGACCACCGCAAATTATTTTGACTACAGCAAGGTCGGGCCCCTGCTGCTTGCTGAGTAGGGTGCCCAATACTGGCCGAGTATACCAGCAACGGCTGATACGGCCTGCCCAGGATTAACTAGATTTGTACCTCAAGCTCGTGCTCGTGCATCCCTGCGCTGCCTTGCTGGTCAATTTGCCCTTACAACCTTCTGTCTATCAAACTCCGCTGCGTGCCAGGCTCAGGTCACCTGCAGGAATTGCGCTGGGGATGGCAGAGATGGAAGACCCAGAGATCACACGCAAAGTATGTTGCTCAATGCGTGCAAGTAGACTGCCTTGGCATGCTGAGGTGCGATTGCAGGTCAAAGCTTTCTTGACAGAGCATAACTTCACTCAAAATGCACTTTGTGCCGCTGTTGGTGTCAGGTGTGTTGCAAATCGTCTGAAAACACCCCTCAAAGTACACAAACCGTATACTCATGTGTCGTTGCAGCGCATCTGCCCTTTCAAACTTCTTCAATGGGCGCCTCCCAACGGCAGGACAAAGAGACCGCGTGAGGGAGCAGCTGGCTGCATTTTTGGCAAACCCAGACTCATTTGTGCGTCAACCTGGCAATAATAAGACATTTACATGCATGGTATGACCAAATTTTTGCAGAACATTGTGCCTAGTGCCAGAGCACCATCTGCTGGGCGCCGACGAGGCCGTGGATACTCAAACCCCAGAGGCCGACCAGCGCCTGCCCAGGATTTCGCGGAAGTCATGGGCAGCACGGGGGGAAACATCGATGCACACGTCGCTGCACAGTGTGGTCGCCTGCGCTCCACACATGCTGAGTATGTGTATGAGGGGCAAGACCGCCTTCGCACATGGGCATACAGCGTGGCTCGGCTGCTGGCACACCGCATCGTTGCGGGGCAAAGCGTGCAGTACTTGGTGCAGTGGACAGGTATCAGTGTGGCCCACGCAACGTGGGTACCGGAAGCTGACCTGCGATGCCCCCACGCTGCTGCTGCGTACTGGGGGGGGGTGCTGCAAGTTGCAGGGGGCCCATCCGACCCCCCATCGCCAGCCGCTGTGTCGGACAGTGTAACTGCATGCCCCGCCCCCCGTAGCAGCAGCCTCCTGCAGGCGCTGGCGGCGCCGTCTCCCCTCACAGGGACAGTACACGACGCCTTTGCGCTGCAGGCGGCAGCACCGGTGCCCATGGGGGTAGCCGCCACTACAGTGGGCGACATGGCGTACAGTGTCGCTAATAGCGGCATGGCTGCTGACACATACGTCTCGCGTCACCCTGGCAGCGATTCAAGGCTGCCCGCCTCCTGGCACGGAAGCACCCCCCTTGCACTAGCCAGCTTTGCGGCAGTGGATACCCGCATTCCATGGCACGATGTCCTTACAAGCGAACTGTACCGAAGCAGCAAGGGCATCATCCCAAGTGACAGCAGTGCTACAGTTCCTGCCATTGAGCAATCTGCAGGTCCAGTGACACCCCCCCCTCCCACCCCCCCCCTGTGTGGTTGGCCCGAGCCGCAGTTCGCCATGAGGCTCGTGCCTGCGCGGGGTGGGCGACTACGGCCATGGGATGCTACACACCACCGCGCCTTGCGTGTGGGGGGCAACACAAGCTTTCTGACGGACGAGGTGGTGTCTGCTCGCCCTCTGCGCTCATTGCATAATATTCTGCTGGACCTTCCTGCCAGGTCCTCACGCGAGATGCGCGTGGCCGCGCCTTCCGCTGTGACTGCCCCCGTGGTGGCTGCTGCATGGCGAAGATATGCAGCATCGCAAATCATGCAGCAGCCAGCAGGGGAGCCCCCCTTGACTGAGGAGGGGGGTGATGGAGCCCCCCTTGAAGTGGTTTGGCACGACGCCATGCACCGCTCTGCCGCTTCAGCTGCCCAAGAGGAGGCACTGCTATCCCAGGCCCTGGCTGGGCCCCGCAGGTGGTTTGCCTGTCCTGTGGTGCCGCTTGTGGGCCCACGCACTCTGCAGGGCGCAGTGGACCGCGCTGCCGCCGCCGCAGGCGTGGGGCACCTGCGACACGTTATGGTGCCAGCGGAGCTGCTGCCCCCAGGCGTGGCTGCAGCAGGCAATAACCCCCTGGAGCAGTGGGGGGGGAGCAAAACGCACCATCGGCCACAATCCGCCTTGGGTGCATTTCTTTCAAATTCTGCTGATGTGTGTGAGGGGGTGCGCCAGTACCAAGTGGCCCCCCACCCAATCGTGCTGCCCTCATTGACACCCCCAGCTGAGACAGCGGGGGGGATATTACCGGATGATGGCGGTGACAGTGATGCTGCGGAAGAGGATGGCAATGACAATAATTGTGCGGGGGACGGCAGCGGTGGCGATGTCGACAGCGGGGACGACGATGATGACAGCGGTGAAGAGGGCTCCCCAACTGTAGCGGGCGAGGGTGGTGTGAAGGACGCCGGTGCATCATCGGATGATGACGAAGAGGTGGAGGGGGGTGATGAGGGGGCCTCCAGCGACGAAGACATGCCTGCGAACGAGGGGGGCTCCAGTGACGACGAGGGGGCGTCCGTGTCAGTGGGAAGCAGTACCGTTCCCACACGAGGACGGGGCCGCGGCCGCGGCCGTGGACGGGGCCGCGGCCGTGGGCGAGGGCGAGGCCGCGGCCGCAGCAGATGGGCGCGACGTGTATCTGCCCCCCCCCCTGCACCCCCCAAGAGACGACCAGCAGGGGCGCACGGGCATTTACCACTGCGCAAGACTGGTGCCGCTGTGCTGGATGGGGGAAGTGCTGTCGGGGGGGCTGTTAGCGCCGAGGGCGACACTATGACCCCCCCCCTGTATGCCCCCATGTTTGAAATGGCTGCCATCATTCGAGGCGCGGACGAGGGTAGCATCAATGCGCCTCCCGGTCGCCTGTTGTTGCCTGTTTCCTGGGATGAGTTGGCTTGGACTGTGCAAAACAACGAGTTCATGCACGTTGACCTGCCAGCTGTGTCGGAGCATGTCGCACGGCGACTGAAGGGCGTCAAGAGCGGCCGCTCGATCAACGTAAGCGCTGTGGACCCGCCGCACGCCATTGTGCCCTTGTTTGGCGAAGCGTCTGCACCCTCCGGGGGACAGGGGGGCAGCTCCACATCAACTGTGGAAGGGGGGGGTGCCAGCCCTGCGGAGGGGGGGGTTGCCTCCCCTGGCGCGGCAAGCTCGCCGCGAGGATCCGTTCGGAAGCGCGTGCGAGAATCTGCATCGCCAACTGCTGCCAGCAGCCCCGTATCAAGTGTTGGTGGAAAGCCCAAAGGGGGCTCGGTGCGAAAACGGCGGCGCTAGGTAGCCCCCTGCACTTGTGAAGAAAAGTCTCGCTCAATTGTTCGCCGAGGGCAAATTGACCTTGCATTTTTTACTGCTTGTGTGTTTAATATGCTTGGCACGTTTGTGGCCAGTTTTCGCCTGAGAATGGCGACATGCTAATCACATTGTTTTGCAGCTTTTTCTTGTGCAATCGGAGGAAGACTTGCGCAACTCCCAAGTCCTGCTCAAGCTCGAGCCTGCCACGACAAGTCTGAATGGCACAAACTGCTTCGCTGGCTCACTCACGGGCGCGCTTTGCTCGTGTCTGTAAGGATGGCAACTCTGCTGCACTGCGTGAGCTGCTGGATCTGTCTGGCGACAATGCTATTGACACCAAAGCATTAGGCCCAGCAGCACTGCGTGATGCATGCGCCAATGGCCATGTTGATTTGTTCGCATTTTGCTTGCGCTGTCTGGGTCTCGTGCAGTGAATGTGCACAAAGGTGCTGGGAAGGCTCTCATGCGAGCGTGCCAGTGTGGCCACGCTGTAGTTGTACGCGAACTGCTGTCCCTGCAGGGGGGTCGTAGCATGCATATACACCTGGCACAGGGCAAGCAGCTATGCTCAGCAGCTGAAAGCGGCAGCATCCCTGTCCTGAAGCTTCTGCTGGAGGGCACAAACTTGCAACCTGTCGTGGGCGACCATATGCTCTGCTTTCACCCGCTGTAACTTTCTCTGCGGAGCATCGGCGAGCCTGCCAAGTGGCGAAGCGAACGGGAGCGGCAGACACACCGGACCTTGCTTGCAAGGAGACGCTGAAATGCATAACAGTCACAAACTTGCAGGCGCCAAGCTCCCAAACACACATCGAAGCCGCTTACAAGGCTGCATGTGCAGTTGGGCAGGCAGATACGGTGCAGTTTCTTGGGAGCATGCTTTCGGGCCCCGGGGGGCGTCATGATGACGAGGCATTGGTGTCAGCCTGTGCTGGGGGGCATGTGGCAGCCGTACAAGAATGCCTCAAGCTTCACCTTGCGACCCCTGCTGCGCTGCAATGCGCATTTGAAAAAGCGACAGCTTCAAAGCATGTGTGGCTTGAGGTAGCTGCATTGCTGTTGAAAGTTGCCCCTCCAGGCGAGCAGTTTCAGCTGTGTGTGCTGAGGGGGTATGTGCAAGGGGGGACACTCGCAAGCGTGCGCTGTGCTGTTAGCGTACCTCAAAACGTGCTCGCTGCCCTGGTGTGTACTTTCTCCTAGACAGCTGGAGGCCTTGTGGGGCTGTGTACAGTCTGTGGCCTCCTCAGGGTTGTCGGCTGTCTTACAGGCAGAAGTGGTGGAGGACCTCCGCTGGCCACAGTCATCCAGAGCACTGCTCCTCCCGTTTTCGACGGGGGTGGATTCTGTACGATTAAGCCCCCCCAGCTCTGCGCGCAGTTTTAACCGCTATACAGGGTGCCGGGAAATGCTGCCGTGGCTGCTGCAGCTGGCCCGGCACTGCACTGGGGAAGCGGTGGGGCCAAGTGCCCCTGACACTGTGGCCACCCAGTGGCTGAGAGGGGCAACACGGGAAGCGGCGTGGTATGGGTGTGGAGGGGGTCGACCAGTTGGAGCACGACGATATGCGGTGCTGTTCCGGCGCGCACAGCGGAACAAATACGTGCAGTCCGCATGATGCGTTTCTAGGGCAATGATTCCACAGCAGCGGAGGTCGGTCTGCAGCAAGCTTTGCCATGCATTCACTAGCTGTATACAGCGGGGGTTTTCTGCTGCAGAAGTTTGTAGTGTACCCGCCTCCATGTTGAACCCTGCTGAGAACTCAAAGTCGACTATCCGAAAACGTTTTTGCAAAACCACAAGATTGAATGCTTTGCCGTGACCAATGTGCAGTCCATGGACTTGCCGCCCTTGTTTCGCCAGCCTACCCCCCCAAGTGGACAGATGACTGTTGGGCGATTGACGGGGGGGGTTCGCACTGTATCCAGGAAATGTCCTGATGCACCCTGTCTGGGAAGCCATGCGGCAGCCTCAGCAAGGTGTCTATACTCAAAGTCAAGCAGTAGTGAGGCGTCACCAAACACATGAAATCGTTCTTTCGTTAAATGTTACTGCTGTGAGCACGCTCGCTCTTGTCGATTCGTTGCGCCGGTGGGCTGTGTTGGCATATGGCCACGTCAGGCGCTGATGGCTGTGCCGGGTCTTGCAAGGCTCCAGCATGCGGCGGGCAAGAACCTTACAGTACAAACCTACACCAATCATCAGACTTGCGAGATACACAGTATCTTTCAGATGAGGGTGCTGCTGTCGTTGCGTTTCATACGGCAATTGAAGATAAGCTTGCGGACTCAGCTGTCCAAGTGCTCTCTGCTTGCCAAGCCCACCACATGGCTGCCACAGAATTGAATCGGGAACTTGTTTATGCGGCGGTTACTCACCCATCTGTTTTTGCTCGCTTGCTTGTGCAGTGTCCTGTTTTGAACTTGCCCACCGCGGCGCTGCTGGGCTGCCTGTGCTGCTGCCAGCTTGGGGACGCGGCATACACTGCACTTCTGCAGGCATTGAAACGCCGCCAAGCTTCGGCCGAGCTATGCACTGATGAGCACTTGGCTATGATATGGCTTGCACTGCAGGGTAGCGCACACTGGAGCAGCCTGCCCTCACTGCACGGTGCCCTGGCTCGCCTCATGGCTTGGCCTCTCGCGCAACTGCCTGCCTTCACACAGCTAAATGCACACAACGCCAAGCCGGGAGAACATGGCGTGGGCTTCTGTGCACGCATGATGGCATCGGTCGAGCGGGAGGAGCAGTTCTTGGGATGTCTGCGGGCGCTGCACTGGCTGGTGTCCAGCCCTGTGTTGCCCCTCTCGGCAAGGGCCAGCACCCCCACAAGTGCAGCCCCTGAAAACGGGCTGGCAGCACACTCGCACTATGCACTGCTACAATGGCTTAAGCATGTGCGTAGGCAGGCCGCTTGGGGTGGTGTAAGGGGGTGCTACGCGTCTCCCACAAGCGCAGGGGGGGGCTACCCAGGCCGCCGTACGATGGTGCTGCATCGGCGGAAAGCCAGAAGCGAAGCAAAGGCATTCAGGTAGCGCTTGTGCAAAGCGCATGTGTGTAGCCACCCGCCCACTGGAGCGAAGTTTGCAGCTGGAGCTGGCCTGTACACTATCAATCGCCCCATGCGCTGTGCAGGCCCTCGCACACCCCGCGCGCAGCAACACACCTCACCCCAGCCAAGTTCAACAGGCCGAGGCAGCGTCGATTTTGTTTGTGGCAAAAACTGGTGTTTTTCCAGGGGGCCTCTGCATGTAACAGAACACCCCTGCGTTTCAGGGAAAACTGGCTGCTTTCATACCCATGTGACGAATAACCCCCCCGTTTTTTGGTCGGCCGGCAGTCCGGAAAAAACGCCGGCATGGCCTGTTGAAGGTTGACCTAGTTTACTGTAAATTCAGCCAACCTTTGCCGCTCGTGGACAGCACCCATCCGAAGTCTTGCCGGACGGACGGTCACCTTTGACGCACCGTGCTGGCCATGTTTAGCTCAGCGAGAAGTGCGCCAACGTTTGGCCAAGCAGCGAAACTTGGTGCAAAATACACTGCAAGACTGTCAGAGCCTGCTGCATTCTCTAGCTTTTGCATCTTTGCTGAATGCTTGGGTAAGAAGCTTGAGGAATTGTCTGCACTGCTGCACACAAGCAAATCACTACTCGTGCAGCCACAAACGACGAAGACGCAAGCCCAGCAGAGCAGCACGAAGAAGTCTTGTATTTTTTCCCTGCTGCTGTCTCACATGAACACCAGTCTAATTTTGTGCAATATGTGCGAGGGATGCTGGCATTGACAGAGTGAGAGACCGTGTGAAAGTGACAGCCAAATTGCTGTCAATTCGTGCTTTCGCAGGTGGTTTGGCGATGAAACATGCAGGCCAACCGATGAAGTAGAATACAACTCAGCACAAACACATAGCTACCGGGTCTCTGGGCGTCGCTCGGCAGTTGTCCGTCTGCAGCAGCGTCGATATGCCATGGTGGAAATTGAGCGAGGAGTTTGGGCAGTGCTGGTGAGTTCTTTCTGGTCAGCAGAAATCGTGAGTTGTCCACAAAATCCCTTTTTGCAGTGTGTGAAGGAGCCAGTCATGCAGTTTGCTCGGGGAAGAACGTCTCTTTTGACCGATGCTCTCACTGCCCCTCTTGGGCCAGATGCCCTGTGTACCCCAGAGCAGCCGCCACCTCAGGCAGACTCACCAACAGCCCACATGCACTTGCCATGCAGTGCTGTGCCTGATGATGATAGCTTGCTGCAGGTGGTGCTGGCGCTGCATGACACGTACTGCGCTCTACATGGGCCCATCAACCGCGTACTGCACCACGCCAGCGCACAAGCTGTGATTCAACGCATCATGCATCTGCGCCGGGCATTCGTGAAGAGCTGCAGATCAGTGGACAAGGCAGCGTACGCGCTGCGGTACACCTCTGGGGGCGGCAGTGTGCCCCGGGGCAAAGTGGACTCCCTGCAGGCGCTGCAGATCGGCACCTGCGCTCAGGCTGTTGAACTGTCTCAGCTATGCACTGTGTCGCCCGTGGTGGCACTGCGGCATTGTATTGCAGCTGTGTACGACTTTGGGCTGTATTTCACGGATTTTTCCAGCGGTGCCATCCTGGGGTCGATGGATCGGCAGGGTGTGGTGCCAGGCCCCATATCCCCAGACACCTTCAAGGCGCTGAAGGCAGGCGTTGCAGAGGCGCAAGGGGCGTGTTCTGCTGTGGACCACGTTTCCGTGTTCTTCGATGGCTACGCCGTGGCAGGGGGGGGCTCTCCGGGACTTCCCCCGCTGATGCGGTTTCTGCGGTGGCAGTGCGCCCACCTGTGCGATCCCACATCATACATTCCTCCCTGGAGATGGCACCATGCTGGTGAGTCACCTGCTGCTTCTGTAGGCGTTGGCACCTCTGCAAGCACTTTTAGCCCATCATCGGTGCTGGGTGACTCGGCGGGGGGGGGGCTCGCGGGCATCAAGCCCCCCTTTGGCATGCGCCCTCGGGGCTGGTCGGCTGTGGAAGGGGCACTTTCCGAAGCACACATTGCTGGTGGCCTGTTGTCTTCTAAGGGGGGTGGCAGCGGGGAAGAAGAGGGGGGGGGTGCAGGAGCCCCGCCCCAGCACATGGCCCTGCAACGCGCGAGAACGCTGCTGCAAAGGGGGGTCAAGGGGGGGCTATGCGCTGTTCCAAAGGTGGCTGGATATTGGTGGGGCTGTGCGATCCCGCAGCGATGCTTGGACGACACCCCCCAAGAGGGAACAGGCCCCCCCTCCACCCCCACAGCAGCCCCAAGCACCCCCCAACGTCGCAGCACTCATGGTGGCAGTGGTGATGGTGTGTTCAGTCCCCCCAAAGCCCGCCTGGATGCTGCCGGCTTCACCCCTGGGCTAGTATATGGACGCAAGCCAGCCGCCGGCTGCCCTCCTGCTTTCACCGCAGCCGCTGCAGCAGGAGCCGGGGCCACACTCCAGGGGGGGGTACAGGGGGCCCCACCCACATTCCATCCCCTGCGGGCGCCGCCTGTGTCTGCCACGTACCTGGCCTCCCTAGGGGCTGCACTGGGCACTGCTAGAGCCTTTGCCACCGCAGTGGCGCCAGAGCTTGCTGGGGGCGAAGGAGTGCTAGCTGGGAGCAGCAGCGATGCCCCCCTGCCCCCAGCCATGCCGTCTGTACTGAGGGCGGGGGGGGTGGGCCCAGGCATGCCCTGGGTGCTGACCCCAGGGGCTGAGAAACACAGCATGGTGGATGTGGAGGGGGCAACCATGCCGTCGACCCCCCCCCAACAGGGATACATGGCGGCGCCCACACCCCGCCGCAGTACGCTGAGCACAGCCACATCACCACCACCCCCTCCCCTGGAGCTGACAGGTGCAGCCATGAAGCCCCCGTCAACAAGCTCCCCTCGCACCACCCAGCAACGAGCCTCGTACCAAATGAACCGCTTTGGGCAAGCTGGGCGGGGAACTGGCTCACGATCCTTGCAGGTGCAGCCAGTTGAAGTGCGCCCAGCAGCATCTGTGCAAGTCCCCCGTCTGTGGTGCCCTGCGCTGTTTTTGGGCCCCCATGCGACCCCCATGGCGCCCCCCTCCAGCATGCCTCTGCTCCCCTCCCACCGGGCCTTCATGCTGCAGGTGGGTAACGCTACAGCACTGGTGCTTGTGGACCTGCGTAAGCTGCTGCAGGGACACCCCGCTGGCGACTCCGCCCTCTGGCAGCAACGGCTGGAGGACGTGGGGACAGGGGGGGGTGTCGCTCTTATTGGTAGCGCAGCCAGCCTCGACAGCGGCAGCCTGGGAATTAGCCGCCGCGGGTCCTTGACGCCAGCCATGGTGCATGGGACCCACCCGGCCTCCGCAGCTGTCGCCGCCGCCAGTGCTGCTGCCATGCGCGGAGCTGGAGCAGCCGACCAGGCGCTGCAGGAGTGTGCAGACACACCAGAGCGTAATACGCTGGGGTGGCGCCTGCTGCGCTGGGCTGTGCGCGTGGTGCAGTCACGCCTGGAGCCCGTACTGCGATCGCAGCACTCAGCCATGGCAGCGCCGTTTGAAAGCAAGTCATCGTCGACCCCCTTGTACATGGTCTATCCTGGCATTGACTCTGATGTTGCTACGCACGAGGATGCCTCACCCGGGCTTGTGCGCCTGGGGGGGGGGCTTGGGCCCGCATTGGGGGTGTCGCAACGAGCCACCCATGGCGTTGTGGCGTCGGCAGCAGTGTACGGGCAAGTGCCTACCCACTTGCTTGCCCCGTTGCACGCATTGCACAGCGATATGGCTGCGCCAAGCAGCCGGTCATTCCTCCAAGGCCCCCCAACTGTCGATGAAGGGGGTCCTGCGCGGAGGGGCGCAATATCTGGCCTGTCTGGAAGCAACTACCGCCCAAGAGTGCGCGAGGGCCTCATTGCCACGCGCAACATGGGAATGGTGTCCAGTAGGAGCGAAAGTGGTTTGGGCACAGTGCATGTTGTGTTTCGTAAGACACCATCAACGAGTGTCGCGTCTGGCCATGCGGAGGCTTTGCTGAGAGGCATAGCATCTGGAGGTGTGTATTAATGCACCAGCTGCTGTCACGTGTTACATCCGACGGGACATGCAGCTCCAGACCTTGACAGCACGGGGGGCTGTGATTCTGGGCCCCTGTGACATGGATCCAGCAGTTTTTCCAGCTTTTTAGCGCGCTCAACGTTGCGGGAATCTCTTATTATTCTTGAACTTCACCGAGCCTCGAGAACTCTACTATTTAGTGGCTGGGTGTGAACACATAGTGCCATTTCGTGTTGGCAAGTGTGGACTGCAGCTAACCTTTCCACATTCCTCACACTCCTTATGCATCTCTGCAGCAATAGTCACCACATAACAGTAGGGTCATATAGTCTTTAACAGGCTGCAAGCCAAGAACGCCAGGAGCCACTCTCACAGCCCCACTAGCAGCCATGCGAA
>Ga0307982_1000603_pt1 | contig 28213 bp, 19 predicted proteins | sample OrgLakmetagen989_FD_201847 | JGI IMG/M metagenome (GOLD analysis project Ga0307982, IMG submission 201847) | Saline water microbial communities from Organic Lake, Antarctica - #989 | ecosystem: Environmental > Aquatic > Non-marine Saline and Alkaline > Saline | place: Antarctica: Organic Lake...
AGCGATTCTGGATTCACAGCCATGAGCTCCGGTGTCAGAGTTCCGTCGGAGTTTGCAGTCCATACTGTCCTCGAAATCATCCTGGACAACCACTCACAGACAAAGACTCATGTACGGAGTTAATTTGTTGCGCTGCTTTGCTTTTTATCTCCTCTTGTTAGCCTTCTAATTCCGGCCCCTCGGGGCCTGTGTCAAAAGAACGAGGGGATAAGAAACAAGGGGTTACTCGCCTTTTAATCACAGGCCCCGAGGGGCCGGAATTAGAAGGCTAAAAGGATTTATGAAAATGCGCTTCTTAACACGGGCCCTGAGGGGCCTGAGGGGCCTGAGGGGCAGGAATTAGGCCTGGTGGCTACAGGGGAGAATGGTGGTCACAAACAAGAAGAAAGTACTCAAGTTTTGTTGTTGTTCGCAACACACAACACAAGCAACAAGAAGGGCGCGAGGCGCGAGTCGCAAGCTGCATTGGCTGGCCGGCCGTCACGCTGCCATCTGCATCAGGTGGCAAGTAGTAGCAAGTACCTGTAGCAAGTACTTAAGTATTTTGCTCTTCGTCTTCGAATACTTTACTTCGAATGGTACAGTGTAGGAATCTCGCGAATAAGTGTTGCAAGTCCAACGACAATCACACGAGCACACTTATTCACTCCGTGCACTAATCTATTACTTAGCACGCTTCTCGAAGAGTTGTCAAGGGTCACTGGTCACTCTCCGCACCTCCGAATAAAAGTATAGCTTTCATCATTCCGACTAGATAGCCATCGACTAGTTGTCTTCTTTCATACAAGTTGTAACACAAAGCGTGATGTCGACCGCGGCGGCTGGTGCGGTTTTGAGGCTACATCGCAGAGAACAGCAACGAAATAGCGGTGCATCTAGACCTCGCCCTCAAAGCCGACTACTGGCTAGGTCGCCAGAGCGTGAACTCGAGACAGGCATCGGTACCCACTACGCTTTCTTGTGGGTAGGTACGCCGCCACAACGTCAGTCTGTGATCGTGGATACAGGCTCGTACCGCACCGCATTTCCATGTAACCCGTGCTCTGATTGTGGTAACTACGAAAGCTATCACGAAGGGTCGCCCTTTGAGCCAACGGAGAGCTCTACAGCACATTTCACGGGTAGCCGTTGGAAGCAGCAGTACGGTGAAGGCGACGGTTGGTCAGCCGCTGTACTCGAGGATGAGTGCTTCATTGGAGACGAGGACTACAATGCCGTCGCTGAAGCTGATCAGGATAGAAGCGTACTCGAGCTTGGGTGCCAGGACACGATTTCTGGCCTCTTTGTCACTCAAAAGGCGGACGGTATCATGGGTCTGTCGAACAGCAATGACGCAATAGTGCCCCGTCTCTTCAAAGCGGGTGCCATACCGGCTGATTCTTTCAGCCTCTGTTTAGCCCTAGAAGGAGGCACACTATCACTCGGTGGCATGGCTTCTCATCTGCACGTCAGTAACGTGCAATATGCCGCTACAGGTAGCCATGGTGTGTTTTATGGTGTAACATTGCTTGACATTTTAGTCTTACCTGCAGAATCGGTAGAAAAGCAAACTGGAAGCTACTGCAGTAATGATGGTACAATTCTAACTGCAAGCGTGAAATCTGCTGGAGGTAGCCAGGCGGCCTCAGCTCTAGGTGGGAACGGCGATGCGATTTTGGATTCAGGCACGACTTTTACGTACTTGCCCGAAGCTCTGAAAGCAGGGTTTGCTGCTAGGTGGCAATCTGTGGCCGGCTTCGAGTACGACACAGATCATGCTTTAACAGCGGCGCAGTTGGACCCTAGTCGGTTGCCTGACTTGGTATTTGTACTTGAGGCAACGAGCGGTGGCGGCAGCGCACAAGAGCCCAGTGAAGTGCGGGTGCTTGTGCGCCCGCATGGTTACATTGACCACTATTGTCCGGGAGGCGACTACGGCAGCCAATGCTTTGATTACCCGTCCATCGTTTTCGAGGGCAGCACTTTTCTTCTCGGTGCAAACATACTTCAGGACCATGACGTTTTTTTCGACCGTGGCAACAATCGCGTTGGTTTTGCGGCCGTGACAGATTGCGCGTTCTCTGCTTGGCCCACGCTGCAGCCGACAGTCACTCCGCAGCCAACAGTCACCCCATTTCCTTCGCCTCTTCCAACGCCAGGCCCTCCACCCGAGAGCCTCAGTCAAGTTGCTACAATTACGCTGTGGTTGACTGGGTTCTTGCTAGGCATTGCCGTTAGTTTTTGGCTCGGTGCAAAAATCTTGGCAGGCGTGAAGGCCTTTCGCACTCGAAAGGCTGCAGTGCGTTCTATGCGCCAGAGCGGGGTTACTTGTGCCGATCCCTCGGAAGGCTTCTCGGGCTCTTTTTGGGCTGCTGCCGCGGCAGTCGAAGACGGTGTTGTGGCGCTGTCCCGGTGCATCTTCCCTGAGCCTGCTGGCGGGACAGCAGCACCTTCTGGAAGCAGCAGTGGTCGGAGGCGGCTTCAAAGAAGGCGTGGGTTTGAGGCCCTTGAAGGAGACAGCGATATGCCAGGAGATCGTATGGCAAGCGATGCCGAAAATCATCACGACGACGACCACGACAACGACAACGGAGATGTCGTTGAGTTTTCTGCTCTTGAGCTGCCCTCGTTTGGAACAAACGCAAACCGAGTTTCTAACCACACTGGAAGCTCCGGTATTTTTGGTGCTTATGACGAGCGCGACTCCCCTTTCCATGCCACGCTTGACAATATCGAAGGCAGTGACGAGGAGCTCGATGTAGCCTCAGCCAAAATTTGGCATGAAGAGGATCCTATTGCTGTTGAGCTCTCTGATGCAGGGGTAAGAGGAACTTCTGAGACATACCATGAAGATTCCGCTCAAATTGACGTGTTATGATTTTCCCCAACGGTCGCCCACTTTGCTCGAAATACGACGTGTCCACGATTCAAAAAGTGTGGTCTCAAACTTTCGTGGCACTGTGGTACTGTGGCAGCGAATAGAAATAAAAATAGCCACCTCATTGAGCTGTTGGGAATATGGCAGCGAATAGAAGTCAGAATGGCCATTTCCATTAGACTGTTCGAGGCATAGCCATTTCGGATATATGGCATTTAGCACTCAGCAGTGCAATATGAATGTGTAATGTGGCTATTCATTTCCAGCTCTAGCTCCAGTCGCCCTACGCCCTAAGGCCTAAATGAAACACAGACCGTGCTGTTTTGTTGGTATCGTACAGAAGGAGAGAGCATCGAAGTCCGGGTTGAATGATATTTGCATTCCACTTCCCATTTTACTCATCTCGGCGCGTATTTGGTATATCGTTTGTTTGCAATCGCCGGGATTTAATCACATAACGACGAAGTAAATACATACACGAGAAGCAAAAAAAAAGTCAGATCCCGCTCATATCTACTTGGTGCCCATTTCCTGAAAATATGGGTTTAAGTCCGGTGCTTGCCCTCCCAGGGCGTCTGCAAGGAGCTTCTTCGGGTCGGCCGCCCCGCCCGGCCGCAGCAAGGCCCACAGGCAATCTCCCCCCTTGGGATGCAACGGATCCGCCACGAATTGGTGCTTCCAGAGCTGGGCTGCGTAAGCTTTGTTGAACAAGTACCCGTAGTAGGTAGCGCCATACGTCGTCAAGTGACCAAACCTTGCTGGCCAGTAGCCTTCCTTGGCACTAGTGGCGGCAGGCGGCGGCATGCACGCTGGCATGACTTCTCTGTGCAGTTGCTGCGCCATAGCGACAATGGCATCGGCGCCGCCGTTTTCAATCGTTTTCGCGCCTTCAGCCGAGTAAATGGTTTGGTCTAACAAGCTCAACAACACCTGCGGTGCAAGATACAAGGAAGTAAGAAGGTAAAATGAGACGATGAAAGAAACAGAGTTTAATGAGGATTTAGTAACAGGAAGCCATTTTCTTCACACCAGCATGCAAAATCAATTTCCTTGAGCAGTCTTTTGATACATCTCCCATCGGGCTTTATGCTCCCCTGCTTGAAAAAAATCATTCACTCGTCGCATGCATACGCTTTCGAGCATGAAGGACAAAGCAAACCAGAAGAAGAATACCTGTTGGAGTCCGTCGAGAGCAGCGTGTTTTTTTTGCCCGCGAGCTAAGCTCGCAAGGAGGCCTTGAGGCAAAGGAGTGCCCGCGGCTTCAAGGTACGCTGGGGACCAGGCAAAGTGCTCCATGAGCTGCGAAGGGGTCTCGACGAAGTCCGCTGCGGCACGGGTGCCACTGAGGTGCTGGTAGCGGGTACGGCTGAGGAGGGAGTGCAGGGCATGCCCAAACTCGTGCAAAAGGGTTTCGAGCTCGCCGTGCGTGAGCCGAGCCTGGAATTGAAACAAGAAAGGGAACAAATTAGCATATTTGCGCAGCACTTTGTAGCAAGGCTCAGAAGTAGCATCTCCATCGACATATGGCAGGCATAAAACACGAAAATACATTATGTTGACCCAATGTACATATATTGAGGGCATGCAGTGGTTTATAAGCGATTTTTTAAAAAACCAACCACGCCGTCGTAGGAATTCGTGGACGAAAAGTTCATCACCAGGGCCACCACCGGCCTTTGAAACTCGTTGAGCTCGTTGAGGCACCCGCACCGCACCGTGAAGTGGGCGGCGTGGCCGTACTTGTCAAGCCGGGGCTCGAGGTCCAGGTAAATGTCGCCGAGGCACCCGTGCGTAGGGTGAGTGAGCGTCATTTTCATCACGCTGCTTCCGAGGCCAGGGCGATGACCACTACTGCTACTGCTACTGCCGCTGCCAATGGTGCGGCCCAATAGACCTCCCCAACTACTACTGCCGCTGCCTTCATCTCCATTTTTGGAGTCTGCCCAGGACTCCGCTATTGGAGCTGGCCCCATCTCTACGTCAACTCCTAGCAGGTGGCGGCAAAGCGTGGCGAGGCCTTGCACGCACTTGTCCAGCGGCAAAAATTGAGTCGACGCCGAGTCCGCATTCCCGTCGCCCAGGGCAGCGCTTCTCGCCAAGCCCATGTAGCGCGGCAAGTCCCACTGCTCGAGCTGCACGTCTTCCACGCTCCCTACTGCCGCGTCAACAGCACCTGGCGACTCAGGTGAAGAAGAAGAAGAAGAAGGTGCCCCTTCAGCCTGAAACTTCAATGCTTGAAGCGCTGCTGCTTCCACTTCTGCGGCCGGCAACAGCCCTTGCGCCAGGTGGCGGAGCGTCGCCACCACTTCCCTGGGGTCGCTGCACATGTGGCCGTGGCAAATCCGGTGCGCAAAACTTTCGAACCCCATTTTCACCGACGTGTGGTGCCGCAGCACCGCGAGGGACGCCAGCGCTTCCAGGTTTTCCAGGCCTGGTTTCGCGTGCAGGGCGCGGTACGCCGCCTGACGCGCCTCGGGGCTCGGGCAGTGGCGCACTACCGCGTTGAGCACGTGCGGGTTACCCGGCAAAGCCGCATGGCCCGACGGCGCCGAAGATTGGTCGACTTGTTGCTGCCACATGCTGGGGTGCAGCGGAGAGAGGCTGGCGCGAGGCAAGGTCAGGGCCACCGACTGCGACGCACGGGTGATGGCGTGGCCAATGGTCGTCTCGAGGGCGGTCGCTTGCGCGTTCAACGCCTGCAGTTCTTGCCGGGCTGCGTCGGAGAGTTGGATGCCGTCCCGCTCGTACTCCGCCCGCAGCGCAACCGCGAAACGTCGGTCTTCTTCGCCGAGCTCGGCAAAAACCACCGGGTCGTCGGTGATGCGCCTAACGCATTCGTAGACCCCCACATCGGCATTCAATTGGCCAATGTAGCCCGCGAGTTGCTCGAACGACTCTTCGGCAGCGTGCCGCCAGGCAGGCTCAGCGTGCACGTGGCGGCACAGCTCCGCGACATCAATCACCGAGCACACGGCGTTGGAGATCCCGTCCAACGCTTGCAGCTGCTGTGGTGCCAAAGCAGAGCTCGTGGTGGTTGAGTTGCGTAGCTCGTGCCGCAGATTTTCGCATTGCACCACGGCACGCTCTGTGAGCACTCGCCAGTCAGAAGGCGTGTGCAAACCTGGCACTCCAAACACCCCCACTGCTGGAGCCGCGACCGAAGAGGTAGTAGGCCCCACCGAGAACAAAGCCTTGTTACGTGTAGCAGTACGTGCAGCAGCGCGAGCGACAGCTCCAGCGGGTGCAGTGCGTAGTGCCCTCATAGTGGACTTCTGAAAAGTTGTTGCTAGCATCATGAAGAAGATGGCGGCGAAGTAGCCGTCTCGCAGTCTTGACGATAGCGGAGTACCGTACTACACCAAGTGTTACAAAAAGTGCTGACAGCGTGAGCTGTGAGCAAACAAGCACGGAAAGCAGGGCAATTGCAGTCAACAAAACAAACTTAATAGCGACAAGACTATACTAGTAGCTGCGAAATTATCATGCATGGATGCTCGCAAATAATCATCGTGAGTTCAGAAAAAAAACGAAAGTAGGCGAGTCAGAAGTCATAACTGATTCGACTACTTCAAATTACCAGTGCCCCTATAGTATATATGGGGGCACTGAATCGAGAGCACCTCTGCGAAAGTTCAATAAACTCGAAGATTACATGCTTTGAGCTGTAGACTATACTTATGAGCCCTAGCTCCGCTGCTGCAGATGTTCTTACGTTCTTACCGTACAGAAGTGGCAGCACTAAAACTGAGTTGCCGCTCTTATTATGATTCCAGCAATGCAAGCAAAAGACCCAAATTGAGCCTACTTTTCTGATTGGCCGAACCATGCTTTCACGCGAAAATAGCGACGAGCAGCACGCCTACTACTACTGTAGCCATGTCTTGAGCACTTGAGCATTCTTCGATAAGCTCATAAGCTCTGCTTCAGGTCGGCCATCATGTCGCGGCCTCGAGGAAGGTCAAAGACTCCGCCTCCACCCCCTGGACATTTTCCAGCACTTCGGCGAAAGTATGAAGTTGAAATGGAGGCAGAGGGTGAATCACCATGGGGAGGCGTTTGGGCAACAACAGTTGCAACGCCCACACAAGCCCTAGCTGACAGCGCGAGCTCGCTCTTCGGTTCTTTGACTGAAGCCGCTGATGCTACAGCTGATGTGCTGGCAGGGGCAGTTAGTTTTGCGACTGAGGCAGTCATGGCATCACCTGCAGTTCCAACAAAGACAACGGACGCTACGAAATTCGCTTCTTCAAATAAAGAAGCTACGTTTCGGGCTGAGCCTAGCGCAGTGGAAGAAGAGGCATTAAGAAGCCTCAATGAAGAAATGTCGACAGCTCATCTAACCTCTAGCAGTACCGGTGCACCTCCGAATCCTGTAGCCGCGCCTGAGGTCTTCGTTGACAAAAGTCTGGGAGTCCAAGCACCCTCAAATCATAAGCTATCTGCTTCAGGAATAGAGAAGGACCACGCAAATAGCTATGTTGAATCTCCAAGCTCACTATTAAGTACAGAGAATCAATCCTCTGCCAAATCTTCAGCCTCTGCACCACAGCCATCTGCACACCAGCGAACGTCATCTGCGGTGGAAACGCCTGCGAACCAGCAGACTCATAGCGTGCCTCAACCAGAAGTGGCTAACCAAGGTTCAAGAATTGCAACACCCCGTGTTAGATTGTTGACGCTTGATACAAAGTCCAATAGTCATCTAAAACTTTCTTCTCCTATCTCCAAATACTCTGGATCTATGGAGGCTCAGGCGCGCACATCTTTATCCCCCTTTCCTCAAGAGTTCAATGAATTCTTTGGTTGGTCTACAGCTGACACACCTGAGCACGATGCCAAAAGCGGTAAAGAGATGACCTCTCAGGAAGGTGACACCACTGCTGAAGCTATTGCAGACCGAGCGTGGGCGACTCGTGAGATGTTGTGGGGTGTGGATGATACCAGTGGAACCACAACAGCAGTTCAAGGTGAGTTGCAAGAAGCACGGAGTGACATGCCAGATAGCGTTGTGCAATGGTGGGTACAAACGCAACAACGCGAGCGCTCGTTGTGGCAACAGGCTTTGCAGCAACAGGCCCTGCAATTACAGCCAGAGCAAATGCCTGCATCGCCTTCGCCAATGCCATCGTTATCTTCATCATCATTAGGAGAGGTACATGCGGCGCTCCTCGCACACTCGGAAAAAGGCGTCGGTGGGTGCGGTGCGTCACGCCGTCGAGCTTTATGGCCTCTTTGGTCAGGGGGCTATGCGCTCGCGCGTGCTGCAGACCAGCTCAGTTATGAAGAGTTTCTCAGGCGCGGTACTGCTGTGAGCCATGGTAGCAACCAACACGGCAACACTGATGTGGAGGAGCAAGCCTGGGAATCTGTAGGTGCAGCGACAGAACTTGACAATGCCCGGGAAACGATCGCCATGGATGTGGCTCGCACGGGTTTTGGCTTGGCCTATTATGAGCGTGGTGATGGTCGACTGGCACTCACTCGTATCCTTACCGCGTTTGCAGTGCTTGGTGTGCATCAGAGATTGAGTAATTTGCACCCAGCGCATGCATCAGTAGGCAGCAAGAAAAGCGAGAATTACAATGGCGAGAAAAGCAATCGTAGCAGCAACCATACTAACGACCGCACCAGCATCGAAAATTCTGGCGATAGTAGTAAGCACCGGCACCCAGGGTACGTGCAGGGCATGAACGAGCTTGCAGCAGTAGTGCTTGCTGTCTTCACCCAAGGAGGTGGTGCTGCGTCGCTGCACGTCAACAACAATGCTGACCATAATGACGGCGACGATGATAACACTTACCGTCCTGCTCGTGAGCAAGTTACAAGCTTGCACGATGAAAGTGCTGCGTTTTGGACTTTCAGTGCGCTGGTGCTGGGTTCACTCCGAGGTTATTTCGACGAGGGACTCGAAGTATGCGACTACGTAATATGCATTTATGTTCGCTATTGTGTTGTCAAGGACTGTATTTAATGAAACAGAGGCATCTCCGATTTCGATATTCTTTCGCTCTGCTGAGATTTCGAATGTTGCAATATTCGTATGTTCAAGTGAATAATACATGATGCTGTAACCCTGACGATTTTTTACGTATTTCGGCGTCCAGGCTCTTGAGCGGGATTCAGAGCTTCTTTCGCTGCTGGTGAAGGATGGCGTGTTTATGGGGCCTTCTGTGGCACAAACTCCTGAAGTTACTGTAACTGCTGCAGCCTCTGACAACAATTCATTGAATGTAGAAGACCAAACAACGACGACCACTAGAGCTAAAGCAATGGGCAACACATTGGCAGCGAAGTTGGCAGCTTGTGACTTTGAGTGGAATTTAATCACCCCTGGTTGGTTTTTAACGCTTTACTCAGACGCGCTGCCTCCAGCTGCCCTCCTTCAGCTTTGGGACTTGGTGCTTTGGCACGGCGGCAACAGCGACCTTCGTAGCAGCATTAGCAGTAGCAGCATCAACAAAAGCGGTAGCAGTGCCCGCGTAGACTCAAATGCACCAACGCCACCACCTGCCCCCGCTCGTGCCGTCTTGCTGTGGGCAGCTCTGAAGGCTATAGCAGCGAGCGCTGACACCCTCTTGGGAGACACTTCTAGCGACGGTAGTAGAAGTGACATTGGCCGTGGTGATGGCAATGGAAAGGAACCTCTCTCGTTAATGAGTTCTATAGAGCAATTGAGAGCAGGTGCATGGGCAAGTGGTTTGCCATCCAACTCCTTGCCGCCCACAACTGCTCTTGCTTCCGCTATTAGCGCGTCTACTGTCGCAGGGTTAGGTGGGATGATAGGGGCACAAGGATCAGACAGTGCGCCTGCGAGTGCGCCATGGTTGTGCCCACCGCCAACTCTCAATGCAGTGCACGCTGCTGTTGCACGCCTTGCGCCTCAGGCGAACGCCATCCTCGTAGAAGCCCGTGCAAAACGTTCAGCCATGGCAGCTCAAAGGTTGGCGCGTAAAACAGCAGCTACAGCAGCAGCGGCAGCTAGTGCTGCCGTTATCGACAAGGACACCATTACTAGTGCCACTGGCTCTAGCACACCGAGCGACAATATTTCACCAGAAGAAGGCCTTGGCGGGGAGGCCAAAGTTGTAAGCGCTCAGCGCAAGCGCCCGCGCGGAAGAAGCCCCCGGCGGCCTGCCAGATCTCCATCGCCTCCACCTCCACCTACGGACTGGCGCGCAAGAGTTGCCAAAGGAATGTCTTTCATGTAATGACATGTAATGACATGTAATGACATGTAATGACATGTAATGTTGATATTTCTGAGTTGTTTATTTTCAAGATATGTGCTCGTAACAGTATTCAGCCCTTGGGTTACTAGAGTAACTACCTGTGTAGCTAGGGTAATCGATTAGGACTGAGACTCAGAGTGTTACTCATGTTCCTCAAAGTATAAGTAAAAGGCGCAGTGCTGTGTCGTGTAAAAGGGCAGGCTTACTACGAAAGATAAGATACGGTGTGGATCATTCACTGTTTTTGCGACCACGAGCGCAGTTTATGAGTTATCTACAAAAACGCAAACTATCGTCATGTAGTTTGAGGCACTTTAACGGGGGACTTAGCTACCACAACCACATTATGAGCTATAAATATTCCCATGACTTCGTATCTCTTCAAGATATCCAACGCCAATACGCACTCCATTTTCGCTTCCACCCTAGTCTAAAACAAATTCCCAAGAACCATCTGGTTTCGGTGCTGGCTTTCCAGTATTGAGTGGTGCCATCGGAGTCGAAGACGCAGCTTTAGCGGCATCTCGATCTGCTTCAGCTCTAGCTGCCGCAGCCTCTTCTGCCTCAATTTTAGCCTGTTCCACTGCTGCCATGAGCCGGTCCTTCATGCGGTCCTTCAGCATTGCTGCCACGGGTTTAGTTGTCATCCGAGCAGAATCAAATCCGTCGTCTTTATTGAGTTGGCCTTCATCTGCAGAGGGCTTATCGAGAATTGGTTCAGGTGGCGATGGCGCTGACACATCTATAGGAGTAGCTTCTGATGCAACAGTCTCCGAAGATGTGACAGAATCCTCATTTAAATTGGAAGCAGTGGCGTGTTTTTCTTCGGATAGGGCTTCGACGATGATGCCATCATTATTGTCAACATGCCTGACATCTCCCGTAGAGTTGACCTCCGTCAACACTTGACCTTCTTGCTTTTTAACCTTTTCTACATGCGATGCAAGGGAGCCCTCGGCAAGCCCTTGAATCGCGAGCGCCATGCAATTTACATCGCCAACCGCACAGCCAGCGCCCTGCTTCTCGTGCAGGCGATGCGTGGCCACAAATGCGCGTGCCACACCATTCAAACGATCCTGAGGTGTGAATAGAAGCGGCGTGCCGATGTCTGATGCACCGCCAAGGAAGACCCGCAAAGGCCCTTGCATCACACCATCATTACCATTGCTGCTGTCGCTGTCGCTGCTGCTACCTCTAGTAGCACTGCTGCTGCTGCTAGCATGCTTTTTGGGGCAGCCCACGTAATGCAGAGGTGCAAGCTGACCGTCGGGCGAGTTAGCAGTGGCCCAGCGGTTCAGAGGCGTGAAGTCCCACGACAAGGCTCGGCCAGGTCCAGTCCAAGGGCGAGGCGTGTAATTGTCCGCTTGCTTTTGCGGCGGTGGCGCACTGAGCCTCGCCACCAATGGTTTCGACTCTTGAATTTTGTTAGCGTACATGGTAGGGCGCAGTTCAACGTGAAACGACACGTCGTAGTCAAGCCACCGGCACGCAACGTCGATTGTACTACTGCTGCTATCGTTGCCGTCGTCATTGAATTTGTCTGGTTTCACCACTAGGCGCACTTTGGTTTGCGGTTGCAAGATGCATGTTACGAAGTGGCGGTTTGCAAACAAGCACCAACTCCCGTCGCGGCCCACTTCAAAATCAGTCAAGTGTACAGTGACGATCAAATCATGCAACATCCCTCGACCTGTCATCCACTGCCGTCGCACTACTGGGGTATTCTCCATGGCTGAACCAGTGCTACTGTTGCCGCTAATACTGCTACTCTCACTGGTGCTACTACTGGCCCCTCCGTTTGCACTGCTATCCACAGAAGACGAGAAGGCTTTCCAAAGTGGCCCACCAAGTTGATCACTGGCTGTTGTGGCCCCGTCCCACCAGCCACCGCGTCGTGCAGCTACTTCATGAGATGCGTCTTCGTTGTCAACGGCATGCTTCTGAGCTAAGGCGTCGAGAACTGTGCCGCCCCCAATATTATCGTCACCAGCGTCACTATAGTCATTACTACTATTACTACTACTGCTGCTGCCACCATCTGGTGAAGCCAGCGTACTCAACACGACTACAGTGCGCAGCGGTTGCAAATCTGGAGCCGCATTGCTTCCATTGTTACCGTTGGTGTCATCACTGTCGGCGTTGAGTCCAATTTCTCGCACTTCAACTGTAAAATCCACCCGCGTGCGCCCTCGACCGAGGTCATACCCAAGCGTTACGCCAAGCGTAAGCTGGCTGCTCATCTCTTGGGCGCTAGGAACTTGACCGTTGGCCGCTGCCGCAGCAGCAGTTGAAGCAAGCCGAATTGCTGTTGCTTTCTTAAAGGTGGTAGCGGCAGCAGTGGCTGGACCTGCGGCAACGTCCATTAATTTCAATGGATGATCGGCAGCGAGCACTACTTTGTGCACATTCCCAAGAGCTGCTACTGTTGTCAATGCCCAATCGCCCCCGCTGCTGCGCTGCCCGTGGTCAGCCAAGATGCTAGCAGCTGCCTCCAGCCGACTTGTTCCACCATTACTTGTGCCTCGGAAACTATTACTGGTGCTGCTGCTTCCGCTGCTGTCATCGTCGGCACCAACGTCATCATTGACGAAGGGCAAGAAAATGGCGCTAGCGGATGTGAGAACATGCTCCAGTTCGCCACTACGTGTGCTTTCGGGGCCGATCACGCGCACAGTGATGGCGCAACTTGTAGGTAGTGGCAGTGGCGGCGGCAAGAATTGATCGTTCCCGTCGAAATCTTCCTCACCATTTAGCCCAATATTGCCTTGTTCAGTAGAACTGGAACGGGCAAAACCGAGGCATGGCAGGTGCCGCGACGCGAGCGACCGAGGAGTGCGCCACATCGGTCGAACCTGGGCATCATGAGGCGAGGGGAGTGGGTGCTTGTTGGAGCACCAGTCGTAGCGGCCTTGGAAATGACCTGGGCTGCTTTCAAAATTGCTACTGCTACTTTCGCTACGGTTGCCTGAGTCAGGGGTATTATTGCTAGCATTAGTGCCATCAAGGTTACAAAAGAGGGATGCCCAAGCAGCAGCTACTGCGCGCTCAAGATCAGTAAAGATATTCGCAGGTAAACCTCCTGACGCTGCGACCACTACCACTTCCATGGTTGGTGTCATAACATGCTGCTTTTGCTGCTTGGCGGCAGCCTCGCCAACAGTAGTATGCGAATAGGGTGGATAAGGAGGCACCCAACAGCTTCTCGTCGAACTATGTTGATTGCCTTCAGTGCCAGGGGCGCCGGTGCCAGCGCTTGGATTATTCGGCACAGGTAAACAGAGCACGGAAGCTGCGAGTGCTGCTGCGAGGGTGTCTCTTGCACCGGGACTTCGTAAGAGAGAGCGAGCTGCCTTACATCCTGCAGCGCTAAGATCACCGAAGAACACCACTGCACCACCATCTCGACCACCGCTGTTGCTACTTTGGTCGCTAATGCCCGTTCTAGAACCCTGTCTTTCTTTACTCTGCTCTGAGTCAATCGAGGACTTTATTGTTCCTTTTCTTCTTTTATTGGTTCGGCTACGTTGGAATCTCATTGCCTTGGCGCTAATACCGAAAGCTAGGCTTAAGCTGCGCAGGCCGAAGCCTGCTTGAAGAAGTTGGCGGTCTTCTGGATTGGCGTAAAACACCAAATCGTAGCGCCTTAACTGCAAACCGATCGCGTGCACTCTTGCAAGCCGATGACGATGCTCTCTCTGCTGTCGTTGTTCTTCTTGACGTTGAAGTGTTCCTTCACGATTTGTTTTAGCGGCGGCTGTGGCATTTAAGCTGCCAGTGTCGTATTGGGCACGGTAGCGGCGGTGCGGTGATGGTGATGGAGGCAAGAAGGCGCGCGCAATCTCAGTAGGGCAGTGCGGGTGCATGAGAAGCGCAACTAACCTAGGTGCACCGCTGCGGCTGTCAGCTCCCGGTCCGGGCAGAGCACGGGCCGCCACGTCAGCGGTCCCACCGGGACAGCCGACGGCAAACACCAATTGGTCGGCATGGGCCCAGCTAGAGTCCAAATGCCAGTAACCGGTGGAGGATTGGTACCTTGCTGATGCAGCGGCTGCTGACGTTGTGGCGTCATTTGAGCTACCAGTTTCAATACCACCAGTAGTATTGTTGCCATTACTAGTAGGAGTGTATGCTGAAGAAGCTTGTGCTGCAAGATTTGGCGGCTGCCAGCGCCGTTCTATAATGTTCGCGTCTTGCCATCGCACGGAGTAGTGAGATGACGCGAGGTGCGTGAGCGCAGGCAGTACTGTTGTCGCAAATTCAAGGCTACCTACGTAAGGGTCTTGCGTAAAATCGACTAGAATAGCGAGTTGAGGGCAGCGGGGCCGAGGGCATTTCGGCATAGAGGCACTCCATGCGTCCATCCGTGCACGCGGCGAAGATCCACCCCATAATAGCCCTTCAAGACCACCGCCACCATTGGCACTTGATCTGCTGCTGCTGCTGCTGCTACTACTACTCCTACTACTACTGCTACTCCTGTCGTGCGCCCACGCTAAGTTTGGTCGACCGTGAAGGAAAGCAAAGTAAGGATCCGGCGGATGGGTGGCAGCACGAGCCATCCAGCCAATTGGGTCCTCGTGCACTGCTAATATTGCATCGTCATTAGAATATCTAGGGCTGTCACCATCGCCACTGCTGCTGCTATCGGCTGTTGTGGCACCATCATTCGCACGCTGAGCTCGCATGCTGGCCGCGCGAGCCGCCGCAGCCAACACCACCGGTGCCCGATGAGCGTAGGTGTGCCGCTGCGCCACCAGCTTTTGGCGGGCTAAGCGTGCACTCCCACCACTTTTCTCTAGTAAAGCAACCCATGTAGTTGCCATACCTGGTGCTGCTGTAGCAGTACCCATAGTCTCAACTTCTATGGAAGCTTTTTCGGATGCTCTTTTAGGAATATTTCCACCTGATGCGTCGTTGATGCACTGCTGTAAGTTGCTCGACGTGCGAAGGAAACAAGCTGCCCCAAGCGTGCAGTCACCACCTACGCCAGTGCTAGGAACCATATGACTACCGCTGCTGTCGCCACTATTTACACCAGCAACTTTGCTATCGATAGCCCTGTTCCAAGGCCCGAGAAGGACTTCGAGCTCATTGAAATGTTCAGTGATGAGCAGGGCCCCCGCCGACATCACTTCAAAGACACGGTTGTTGACCATGCCGTAATCTCGCTGCTCGTCCATCGTGGCACCTAAGACCTGCAGAGAGAAGAAGAAGGTCAAGACGATAAAAAGTAACAGCGAGCCAATTATTGAGCCTTGACTGACATCGTTCAGCAAACCATAGTCGGAAAATTTCCAAAAACCATAACTTGAAAGTTGGAAGAGAAATCATGAATATAAAAAGAGCGGCATTAACGGGTAAGATGCATGGCCCATTTTCTATAGCATGCACACACACGCCCAATTAGTGTCTAGTGTAATGCTAAATTTATAGTATGCCTCAGTCTCTTTATCCATACCGCGAAAGCACTTTGGTACACCGCAGCGAGCGCGCCAGGTTCATGCGGAAGCACGCCGGCATAATAAGGCGCCCACTCGGGGACTAGGTCCCATCTCGCACCGAAAATCACTAAGGGCGGTGCACTTTTCGATCGCAGTGAAGCCTCTTCATCTACGCCGCTGTCAGCATGCAAAGCAGGAAGAGTTGCGTTTGCTGCCGCAGTGAGCAGTTTAACCAGCGCTATTTTGCTGTGGATTCCACCTGCGGAGCCTACGTACACCAGCTTCCCCCGCGCTGCTGCCACCGCCGCCTCTACCTCCGCCGACAAACCCCTTCTTTCTGTATATTGACCGCCAGTCTTGGGATAAGTGCTCTGACTGATGTCGCTTTGAGCAGCAAGAGGCACATACTCGAGGGTGTGATGTGTCCCGTAGCTCAATTCGCTCAGTTCCTTCAGCGCTTGCCGAGAATTGCTCATAATACCGTCCAAGTCTAAGCTCGCAATCGTACCGAGGCCGGGAAAAGCTGGGTCCAAGCACCAAAACAGCACGGTTGGGCCATGCGCGCGAAAAGGGGTTGAAGGGTCAGGAGGGCTAATGCGCCGCACCTGCACATCATACGATTGACGAAAAGAGCGATTAAAATACACTGATGTAGTAGCATATTCAGGCATGAAGGCTACCGAGAGTGCCCCCATCATTATGAATAAGCCAATATTTTGCTCATACCTCATGAAGAAATGTGTTGATCGACAGGAACCAGCCTTCGATGATAACGAGGTCCCTGTTGCCGTGACGGTTACACGCAAACGTTGAACGAGCAAGTATATGAGCCAAGAGTATAAAATGTAAGCGTTTCATGGCAACGAATGCCTGAACTCTTAACAGTAAAAAGTAACTGTTACGTAGGCTTCGTTCAACCTCTTATTTTGCGTCATCAATTGAATCCGATTCTCGAAACGAACAAGGATCGGAAAGAAGCGTAAAAATTAAGACTACACAAGTACAGAAGTCTGGCTAGAGGATTCGCTTTCTAATTTGATCAGACCCACCATGGCTTCGCGAAAAAAGAGCCTGGATAATCGAATGGGTGAAAGACTTCGACGTGACCTATGGTCCAGGGTGACGTTAAGCTCGGAGGACCTGAATTGAGAGCTAGGAGCGCACTCTGGAGGCCGGCCGTAGTCATCGTAGAGCCTACCACCATGTCACCAGAAGGCTTAACCTGTCGGAATCGCATACAGCATTATTGTTTTCTAATGGTAAAAGTGATAGCGCTGAGAATACTTTGAAGCTTCTTACTTCAGAAAGTAGAGTCTTGTAGAGGACTTTGCGTTAACCCTAGCTCTAGCAATTGATGTTTTGATCTTTGTGAAGGCTAGACGCCTACAATTGCAGCTTCTACCTGTGCATGAAGAGCTATCCGCAACGCATGTGGCTGAAGTTCAGTTGGTTCAGCACCGTTAACCCCTAGCAGGCACAATAGAGCGGCACCTATACGCTCGACTAGCCTCATTTTATGTATTGTGAGACCTGGTGGAGTTTCAAAAAAAGCGTGAAGTAAAAAAAAGACGAATCAAGTTGGTATCTGTACCATATTAGTACAGTAGTGGATTGGCCACTTTTTGCTCTTCGCTTTTTGCCCGCTGCCTTGACTTTTTTCTTCTCCCATTTGTTTGTGTTTCGTTTGCGGATCGGATGCCTGAAGCGTCTGAAGATTGGTGATGCCAGCCTCTAATTACGGAACGACATTCGTTCACTTCTTACGGCTCTGATTCAGCATAAAAACATTCTAAGCTACAGGCTCAGTATTTGTTTGTATTCGAATGTCTAGCTAGTTTCAAGGAATCACGTATGAACAGTGCCAAGGCAACACCAACTTTTACTCGGAGCTGTTATTATCAAGCGTGTTGAGTCTATAATATACTTGTAATTCAAGGACCGTCGGCCATTGTAAGCTCATCAACTAGTTCGCTATATAGTCGCACTGCATTTCATTCAGCCATACAGTATTGGTTCCATCAACAGCGAGCTCATCAGTCCTGTACGAGCAGTGTGAGAAAATATGGGCTCGTGTTGCGCTGCATTGCGCGGCCCTAAAGCAGCAGCTGTCTCCGCTGAAGACGATTCCGAGGCTAGGCAATCATTACTACGGCTAGGCCCTAATGGCGAGCCGCGGAGGCGTGGCAGCCCGCCGTCGTCTCCGAGTGCGATGAAGTGAGTTGGGCTTCTTTTTAGCTAGTGCTCGATGATATTTTACATAGAGTTAGAGCGCGATAGTTTGTCGATATTATTCTTTATGATAATGTTCGTGCAGGGGAACACGGAGGCTTAACAAGGCAAAACACAAAGACAGCGATTGCGACGAGCATTCGGTGAGTAATGATGATGTTGTATCGATTTCCACAACGCATGGTGTAACATACCTGACTGATAAGTGCCACCTTCGCTATTGTTACTGCGGTTCAGATTGAGATAATGCTAGGCGACAGCGATGGCGCAAACAGCGACCAAACTAGCAGCGAAAAGGGCAAACACGATGTTGAACTTTCATCGATTATCCCCAGCTTCATTGCCAGCGTTGCATCTGTTAGAAGCAGCAGTAGTGAGCCGGATCCGTTAGACACCGGCCGGCCAAACGACTTAGGACTAGCAACGCCAGGACGTGGAAGCGCGAGCTTAACGAATAACTTGTTGGCAGAAAAAGAAGGCAGCAACAACGGAGATGCTGAAGAGGACGCATTTGTAGACTGCTTTTCCTCCTCGTCGAGCGACAGTAGCAGCAGCAGCGACCGAGAACGGCACGTGCATTTCGGCGACGCAGAGGTGTCCAGTTTGTTTTTGTGAGCTGGATGCATGGCTCTCGGTCTGTTCGCTTCACGTAGTTGGAAAAGATTCAATTGGATATACTGTCAATTTTTTTGTTTACTTGCCTCCTTTTTCTCTCTGCATTTTTCCCACTGCTTTACTGTTTCATCTTGGCTTGCGAAGGTACGGGAGTACGCTCGCACCATGGATTACCACCCGTGCGTGTCAAGTGGGGTGCCGCTCGGCCTCGACTGGAACATCAATGATGCTTACTCGGTATGCATATATGCTCCGTGCCAGTATTGCTCTCAATCAACGAGATCTTTATCAGCGAATGGCGGTTTACATTGTCTCTCTTTTCATGATTATTTCCAGCGACTTTACACGCATTTAATCTTGTGCACGTAAATGATTTCCCAGTGTACCCCTCTCTTCTTGCAATAACCTTCTCTCTCTCTCTCGTACACTTAATTCTTTCCTCTCTGCATCAGATGCCGTTAGAGGCTTTCGAAGCAATCCGAGCAGTTGACCGTTGCCCGGGAGGGCGGCAAGAGTACTCGGGCCGTGGGCGCTTGGATCCCAAGATGCGGTTTGCGATTGCCCTGGGGTCAGGCCACACCGTGAATGAAGTAGAGCACATGGCGCAACAGGTTCGGGGGACTCCTCCTGTAGTCTTAGCCGCAATAGTTTTGTGCCTGAGAGAAAGAAAAGGTTGAACTTATCAAGCAAAGATTATAAAGTCAGGGGCATCATGAAGGGTGCTAGTAAAAACGAGAGTAGTGGTAGATTTCTTGCGCTCTCAGCCTTCAATTTTCGCGAGAAGAACCAAGCAGTTTAAATCAATATTCGCCTTGTTTTTTTTTCCGTTTGTGCGCACTACTTTCCAGGTCGACTTAGGTCGAGGCCTTCGCTCGTCAAGATCATCGTCGTCGTCATCTGCGTCGTCGTTATCTCCTGACGACAGTTTCCTTCCGCCGCTGTTCGTGGCCATGCATGCTTTCACGAATCCATCGACGTGGCGAATATTCGGTGGCGATAAGGGCAAGAAATAAGCAAGGAGAAGCAAGTCCGGATTAGCCGGATCTAGGATGTTTTCTGTCTTTCTTATTCGGCTCCTAATTGTGCCATAGAATTTACTGCCCCAGTCCCTTGTTTTTTTTTCCAATGAGGTGATTAATTCTCGATACAGAATTTCTACGTGTGCATTTAAAATCGCGAACCTGAACCCCCTTAATGGCCCATTATCCGCACCCGAACAGAACAGCGGCCATGCAGGTATATTAACAGATAACGAAACGGTAACGTCTTAGCATCTTGAGTAGTAAATTATTTAGGCAGAGGCGCAGAGGCAGAGATCAGTTGACAGTAAGCTCGGATATTCGATATTTGGTAACATAAAAAAGTATCATATATTAGCAATACCCATAATGCTCCTGCGTGCTATAGGCCATAGGCGCTTATGCGGTTGGACTAGTTTGGACTCTTGCTTTTGGTGGCTTCTTCTTCCTCTAGCAGTTAACCCGCAACTTTGGCTTCTAGCGCCTCCATATGCCATCCGAATTTCTTTACAAGATGCGGCTTTGCGTGACGTCACTCACGGAAGCCGCCACGTCCGCTCCAAACCCGCCTCCATCGCCATTGTCACCTCCGTCAGCCTCTTCGTCCGCCTCAGTCCACAGCGCGCACACCGTCTCCACGGCCTTGTTGATTTTCACCGCCAGCGAACCCCCCGCGCCGTGGAACTTCCACATGCCAATTTTCGCGATGCCCCCCAAGAATTCGGCAAACGTCATGAGGCTGTCGTCGTCGTGCACCGCGGCGGCGGGGGGTTGCTGTTGTTGTGGGGGCAGCGGCGGCTGGCCGCCTCGATTGGTCGCAGCGTGGTCAGGGTGCCCTACTGCAGAAGCGTCGTCACTGCTGGAATGCTGTTGCACCAAGGCAAAGACTTTTTTCGCTTCCGTCATGGACATGAGTCCGCTGTCCCGAATGAGAGCGCTGAACTCCACTAACTGCACTCAACAGGAGTGAGGGGGGGGAGAGAGAAAGAGAGAGAGACGACAACAATCCATCGACGAATTAGTACCACAGAGACAACTGTGGAAAAATCGAACCAAACAAGCCAACACGAAATAAATCTCCCTTAAGCGCTCACTTCATGCCATTATCATCATTCCAACCATACTTATCGTTTCCCCCTTGACTAAACATCAACGTACCGTCATGGTTTCCACCACGCCGTCGCTCATGGAGTACTTCTCGAACACCCCCCGAAGAGGGGCCAAACTGTCGAAATAGGTGCACAGCACTTCGTCCACTCCCAGAGCTTCTTTCACCAGCGACATGAGTGCGTTCTTGTCCAACAGCTGAGAGTTCATCGAGAAGTGGACGAAGTAAGAGACAAGGCTTGAAAGGAAAGAGGAGAGGAGTGCAGGGAGATATGTACAGAGAGAGAAGACGACCACCAAATAGGACAACTGCGTAATCAAGAGAAAGCGCCCTAGAAGAGGATGGAGTGAAAGAATCGCATGAGACAGAGTCAAATGAAAGAAGAGCATAGCGAAACTTCAAGATACACGCCCACACTGATGATCCATACTACCTCAGCTCTCAGTTGAGAGTCAGCGCAGCGTTCTTTCTTTCAATGTGTGCAGGAAAACACAAGTGTGAAGTTTACCTGCAGGACGCAGAGGTTCAAGAGCACTTGCGTGGCGTCGGCGGGGCTGCGAATCTTATGGCGGCCCAAGTCTTTGATTTGCTCCGGCGTCATTTTGCCGTTTTCTTCTTCCAGAAAGCGGGTAAACGCCAGGTTCCTCTGAGCAGTCAGAAAACCCGCCATGTCCATTGCCGTGGTGACAATGGGGGTGTCGGGAGATACCTGTGAGTCACATACGCGAATGATGCATTAGCAAGAAGAAGAAGGAGAAGAGAATATTTTGGGTGGTTATAAATTACTCTCAAAAGATTACTCGAGACACGTATACGTAGTGATATTTAAGTGCATCAATGACTCTATCATCCGAAACGCTCGTCATTCACGTGCGTGCATATACACAAACATGATTCTGGTATATGCACACGTAGCATACCATTAATTTGTCGGTGCTGCTTTTGGACTTTCCACTGCGGTTCTTCAACCCCTCTTCTTTCACGCACGAATCGTTGTACAAGTCCCCCAGCTTCCAGGTTTTCTCGGGCTGCAGGGCTTTGCAATCTAATGCAAACTTCGAGAAGTCGCCGCTGGTCATCACCGTGACCTTTTCAACATCAATTGGTGAAGCATTAATGAAGTTCATCTTCAAGTCAAAAGGACTGAAAAACATGCATCTCGAAAAAAACATCTTCGAGATATCGGCCTTGAAGAAATCATTATTATTAGTGTTTTTCACTCTTACCTTGCCCTTGGTGCCCGTGGCATAGGTTCGAAAGAGTTCTTTCAAGCTCGTGAAGTTAGTGCTCAGGACATCCACGGTGGCGTTTACGCTTTCTTCGTCGTCGAGCAAACTCAACGTGTCACCAGCCAGGGTCTTCGCAGATTCAGCAAGAGAAATGGAAAGGGAGGAGTATGAAAGCATGGAAAGTATTGATTGATTCCTTTCAGCGCCGCATTTGTCATTGTATGCACCCGCACAAACATTCAGGCACCTACCCATAACTTACCAAATGGTGCTGCCTCAACTTCGCTTCCATTTCATTGTGGGCCGCCACGTCGCCCAACACCCGCCGCATGGAGTCAATCTTGTGAGCAATCCGTGCCTTGTGCGCCTGCGCGGCTTTCTCTGCTCGCCTCGCAGACCTTTCCACTGCCAGTTCCGCTTCGGTCGCTCGAGCAGCCTGTGAAAAGTATAGTTGGACGGACGAGGCGGATGAGTGGAATGGAATGAGATGGAGTCAATGCGATCGAGTGCATTGATGAGATAATATGCATACTGATGAATTGATACAGCACCGTCGAAAATTTCGAGATGCGTCTCCTTTCCTAATTGATCTTCTTCGTCTCCTCACCTCTTGTTGTTTCGGGCGGCGTTTCGCGAAGGCGGCGGTGGACCATCGAGTAGCCGCGGGCGCCACCGTGTCACCTTCGAGCGCGGCAGCGTCGTCGAGAGTCACCCACACCTAAGGAGGAAAGAGGAAGGTGTTAACACGGATTACGGCGACGATGTTGACGACGATAACGATGATGCAAACGCGAGACAAGATAAGAAATAGGGGACCAGACTAAACAAACGCGAGGAAGGGTAGATTACCTGTTGTCCATCAGTCAGAGGCGCGTCGCCTTCAAACAGCAGTGCGTCAGGGTCATGGAAAGAGTCGTTGTCTTCTTCCGTGCTGACGTAAGCGGGCAGCAGGCTCGTGCCTTTCGGGGCACTCCCTACGCCTTCACGCTGCCTCCCCTCCCCCGTTTGCGAAGTTTCGTTCAAGTACCGCTGGGTGGCCACGAGCGCGAGCCATTTGAAAGTGGCCCGAGGACCAGCGCGGATCTTGATAAATGAAAAACGCGCGCGAGCGAAATATAGAAGTAACAAAAATCACCCGGGTCGAAAACGACCTTGCAAAATTGAAATAAGCATACACTACGCATGACTAATTTCAACGGCATCATCTGACAGCAGACAGAGCCATGCAACAACAGGAGAACCTTCTTGTCACCTCGAAGCTGAGCGGGGTAGGCACCAGCCGGTGGCTCGTCCCTGTGGGCGCAGCCGAGGGCGGCAAGAGGGTTGCCGTAGCCGACGCCGTGCGCGTTTGCACGCCGGATGCTGCTTCGCCGCCTAGTCCGCCTCGCTCCGGGTTCCGAGAGTACATGTGGACTCGTAACTAACAACATGAGCAAATAAGGGTGGTGAAGGCGTGGGGGTTAAGGTACGGCGTTAGATGCTGTCCTCATCCAAGACACAATCAAATACCGTCTGAGTAATACATATGCAAACGTACTTGACATGCTTTTTAATGATTCGAAGCAAGTACGTGCATGGAGAGCTCAAGTTGCCTACCTTGACTGTTTGCCTGCCCAAGGCTGCCATTTCTTCCTCGAATTCTTCGTCGGACAATTCTTCCGCAGTCTTGGGCACTTCTGGCTCAGGTTCTGGCTCCGGTTCTGCAACCGGAGCATTAGGGTCAACTACCTCGCCGAGCCCGTCGTCGAAGGCTGCTAGCGCGTCCTCGCGCAACACGGTGCCTGCGTCGTCCTTGGCTAGCGCCGCGAAGGTAGCTTCGTTGAAGAGTTCTCCTGCGGCCTCGCGACATGCAGCTTCATCTAGCCGCTCCGGCAAATCGAGCGCGGCGGCAGCACTTGCTCCAGCACCCATACTTTATTAAGTCCTTCAGAGAAGCAGACCGCCCAACCACCGAGGCACTCAATGCCAGTATGCCAGTGCGCTGCTACAGATAGATCTGTAGCTCCAACTATCTGTAGTATACTGTTAGGAACACCAAACACCAACAACCAACGCTCGAGAGACAACAGCGCAGAACAAAAGAAGCCTCGTGCTGACCAATGGATTTTCTTTTACTTCCCATAATTCGGGAATTTCCACAACAACGCACGAGACACCGGAACTCGGGTCATCGTCGGCTGGAGTTGGTTGACCTTGAAATCCCAGCCAGAACCCCACGCGTCGAGCAGCATCTTGAGAAAATGGTAGGTTCTTTAGATAATCTTGATTAAGGCACAAGAGACTTCAACAATGCAGTCAAAATTTGATTTCCACCAGCTTTTATCGTTTCGATTTCGAGCGTTGACTGTCCTGTGCAACGCGTTTTACGTGTCCTTGTGATTTTGATATCCAGTCGGCTATGCACAAGCGCGGCGGCGCCATGCAAGTGGGGAAGAGCATTTTCGGGACCGACGCAGACGTAAAACCCACAAAAGCGGCACCTCGGGCTGCCGCTCCCCCTGCACCATCCCCAACCAAAGCAGCAGCAGCCAGCAAGCCGTCGGCTGCGGCAACCTCGAAAGCAGAAGCGACGAAGCCGTCGGCCGCCACGGAGTCGGCCAAGCCCGCAGCTGCGGCGGAGTCCTCCGCTGAGCCTCGCCCTACCGAGCGCAAGGTTCGTGTTACAGCGGGAAGTTGGGGAAATTGTGGGGAGTAATTCCTGCGTATTCCCTTAAAATATCATAGGACTGTGGTGGTTTCCGTGGCTCGTCAACTGTGTGGTCTGGTTTAACTTTGACGGCGTGTGCGTGGGTTTACACATGTATATATCTTGAACACACAGTCTTCTTTCACACGAATGAATAAATCATTTAGTTCAATGATGGGATCCAAGCCCAAGGCAGAATAGACAGTCATGGCAAGAAGTAGACCTTATCACATTTACACACACACACGCACACTACCTCTCTCTTGCATTCACTGTCTTAGTATACATGAACAACTTAACCCTTCCCCGTTTGGTTTGAATACGCTCTCCGATTTCGTACCCTGTACGTTAGGTCTTGATTTCAATCATTTTGTGTCTGCATTTTCCGCTCCTCCTTCGTTCTTGGTACACAGTGCTCCTCCGTTTCGTTCCTCTCATTTTCTTTCTTTTCGGCCGTGTGCGCGCTTGATCTTCTATTAGGTTGAAGCACCTGCTCCAGCAGCCGCGGCAGAATCTCCCAAAACGGGAGCAGTGGGCGTTGACGCAATCAAAGCAAACGGCATGACGGGAGGCCAAATTTCGGGCAAAGTAGACCGAAAGTTCAGCAAGGGCAAAAGTGAGTCTTATTTCTTTTGACAAGGGCTCCGTACCTATTTGAAAAACAAGTCTTTAGTGTGCTCACAAATACTTGCGATGGGCGTCCTCATCTTCAACTCGCGTGTTGTGCTACATACAACTGTCTTATTCACTATTCGGTCTCTTATCGTGTGCTTTATTCGGCAATTTCGTTGTTTGTTCAGACGAGCGCGACATTCGCTTCGGATCTACTGACCCCGGCCTCTTCGGATCCACTTTCGAAGCCACCGGCAAGGCAGCGCCCAACCGTGGGGGCGCTGCGAGAAACAACTAGGCGCTCGCTGCTGATAGGATTAGGCTGCTGAATTGAAGGCGATATGGAACATCGCAGCACGGGTCGTCAATTCAAGAACTTCAAGCACCCACAACACCCGAATGATTCCGCAGCTGCATAGAAGGAAAAGTCAAAAGTATTTCAAGAAATTTATATATCTTGAGGGGATAGCTACTATGGAGACGGGGTTCTCGTGAGCGAGGTGCTTCGTTTGCCGTCTTAATTTTGCCATTCAATAATACAATCCACAAAAAATAAATCAAAAGCGAGGTATCCGCTATCTCACAGGAACCCGACACATCGGAACTGTTCCATATGAAATACACCCAGCTGAGTATAAGTTCCTTCGCGTGTATCGCCAAAAACTACGTTTATTGCCGTGCGCAATCGCCATGACTGGGCTGAATAAAAACCATTCATAAGTCAAATGGACGTCAATGTAGAATGCACTAGGATCTAAGTAGGATGCCCAGGTACTCCTACTCCGGCTTATCACGCGAGTGGTGAATGGCCTAATTCCGTATTCTAGTTTCTTCCGACTTCAGAAGAACATAAACACAAAACATCGACATAACCCGGTTCGCAATTCGCTCTATTAGTTGCCATCGAGCAGTGCGTTCACCACGGAGTCGAGGCGGCCTTGGTGGGCGCGGAGCAGGTTCAGCGCCACTTCAGCCCCACCGGGGCCACCACCCACAAGCCCCAGGGCGCGCAGCTCCGCGAGCTCGGTCGCAAACTCGGTGGTGGTGGTGGTGGTGGTGGTTGCCTTTTCCTCCTCTTCATCAGCAGCAGAAGCACGCTCAGGCTCGGTCACCGCTGCAGCGCCGTAAGCAGGCTCAGTAGTGGCCACTTCAGGCTTTGGCTCGATTGCCACCTCAGCTTTGGGCTTTGCGAGCTCTCCCAGGACCGCTTTCTTGAACATTTGGCCAGAAGCAGCGGCCGCTTGACCGGTCTGCGCTGCTCCTAGTTCGGCTGCGCCCTGTTCTTCTTGCTCTGCTGCGTCACCTTTGGGCAGGCAAGGCTGTGGCTCGTCGCCAGGGTGGGCAATCTTCACGTACAGCACCCGCTCGGACTCAGGAAGCTGGTCGAACTCGGCCTCGCACAGGTCGTAGTTCGCGCCGAGCACGGTGAAGCGATTGCCGACAATGGGGGACATGCCGCTGCGGTCGCACGTCACGCTGTAGTGCACCGCTGGCGCTGGACCTTTTTTGCCGCCCTTGTTATTGTGGCCACCACACTTGCCACCGTTGCCCCGGTTGTTGCAACCTTGGTTGCCGTGGTTGCCGCCACCACCGCCAGCGAGGGCCTCAAGCAGTTGAGCAAAGGCGGCGGCAGCAGCAGGCCCGCGAGCTCCAGCAGCGCCGGCACCGCCTTGGCCACTGCACCCACCGTTCGACGCTGCCTCGGCCTTGGCACTTGCCTTTGCTGCAGCCGCTTGGCCCACGGCTTTGCCGGTCTCCTTCAGCGCTGCCATGGCGCTCCTCTTGGCCATTTCGCGTCCACCGGTGTCCAGCGCGAGCACGTTGGCCGCGGGCACGTTCACCACTTCTGGCTGGCCGGCCCCGCGGCCCCGGAAGTCAAGCTGCACCGTGCGCATGGCGCGGCCCTCGCGGAGGAAGCTCGCCGTGACGACACCTTTTGAGCCGTTGAGGTCCGTGCGCTGCTGCAGGTTGCGGAGCATCACGCGCGAGCCGAGCGACAGCGGGTCGTCTTCCCCGCCCTCTTCTCCTCCAGCAGTAGCGCCTGCACTCGGTTCAGCACGAGAGGACTGGGTTTTGGATTCAGCCCCGCTTGCGTTGGCAGCTTCTGCAGCTGCAGACGCGGCAGACGCGACCCCCGAGGCGGCGGCCACGGCTGCAGCCACGCCCTCTGGTCCCATGAAGGACGTCAGCAAGGCCCCGAGGGGGGACTCGTTGTTGTTGCCGTTGGCGTTCTGATCGTCGTCAGAATCTTGGCTGCCTTGGCTCGCCATTTGGTCGAGGCTCGCAGCGAGGGACGCCAACGTCGCGTCGCCCTCTGCGCCGAGGCCGCCGCTGGGGTCAATCCCGTGGTCTTGCGCCAGCTTCTGCAGCACCGCGCCAAGGGGCACCCCGCACCGCAGCATCCGCTGGTAGACCGCAGGCTTGCGGCCACCGTGGAAACGGCCGCCACCGCCGCTGCCATTGAAGTGACCGCCGCCGCCATGGGGCGAGGGGCCGCCGCCGCGCCGCCAGGCACGGCCGCCGCCGCCGCCGCGGCGCATCATCATCATCATCGGGCAGCCGCCGCCGTGGCGGAGCATCGGGTGGCCGTTGGCCAACTTGGAAGCAGAGCCAGCCTCGGGTTGCGCTCCAGGCAGGCAAGGCTGTGGCTCGTCGCCAGGGTGGGCAATCTTCACGTACAGCACCCGCTCGGACTCAGGAAGCTGGTCGAACTCGGCCTCGCACAGGTCGTAGTTCGCGCCGGGAACGTTGTACCGAGGGCCAACAATCGGTGACATGCCGCTGCGGTCGCACACGATGCCGATGTGCTTGCCGAGCTGCTCGGGCGTCAGCCCAGGTGCAGCTGCTGCCTCTGCGTCGAGCGTCTTGGCCTTGGACTGCGAAGCCAGTGCTGCGAGCATGTCGTCGCGAGACTTGTAGACGTTGAGCTTGAAGACGGGCTTGCCGATGGCCTGGGCCACAGACAAGGCTTCGGCGTATTCTGGCGCCGACCCGAGAGTCACCGTGTCACCCTCTTCGTCCCTGTACCGTTAAAAATAAAATGGAAATCAAGTTTTGAGATGGCTTTGGCTCGAGGCGTCAGCATCACTTGAAGGTAGAATAATAATGGGGACAGAATTGTTTCACTCACGTGTAGGTAAACACATAGGGGCAGCTTCCCCAGAGAATTTGTGCTTGCCCCTGAAGTT